>OKKB01000024.1_pt1 | contig 120791 bp, 67 predicted proteins | sample 1613931 | NCBI WGS metagenome assembly OKKB01 (sample SAMN04436893, study PRJEB24849) | human gut metagenome | biome: human gut; feature: NICU; material: stool | host: Homo sapiens | place: USA: Saint Louis, MO | collected 2012-02-08
CACAAACAATGAAATTCAAAATGGAATTGATGTTTAAAATGTAAGGATGGGGATATAATTATCAAAAAAATATTCAAAAAAACAAATAAAATTTCACTTTAAACCAGACAAAACTTAAAAGTAAACTTTCACCACCAATACCAAAAAGATAAACTTATTTAATTCTTATCTTGTGTTATCAACAATTTTGTTTCTATTACCATTTCTGGGGAAGGAATCAGCAATTAAAATAAAAAATAAACAAAACAAAAAAAACGAATATAAATGGTGTAGTAGCAGTATTAGTGAAAATTAAATTGAATCAATATTTTCTTCTTTAAAAAACAAATTCAAACAAATTCAAATTTCAACTGTTGAAAGAAGGTTTAAGGGGGGGGTAATAAAATATAAAAAAACAATGACAAAAACAAACATGCAAAATTAGTAATAACAATTGTCGATTAATATTAATCTCCAATTATTCACATCAACAACGATATCATCAAATTTAAGTAGATTTTTCGTGTTGAGTAGATACTCTTTGCATGGACACAAGGAAATCTTCCAAGGATCTCTTGTCAGTGTGTTGTTGTGGTTTTCTACCGTTACAGAAGTTGTCAAAGGCTTCGGAAGTAGACATCAAGTAGTAAGCACCACCCATGACACAGAAGACACCGAAAGACCAAATCCAGGTTCTGACAACAGTGACAATGTCAGTCCAGTTTTGAGACCACCAACCAAACAAGGTGAAACAAGTGGCAATGATATCAACAATCAAGACAGCACCAGATAATTGCCATGATGGGATTGATGACCAGAATGGACCTTGAGCTCTGGTGACGAAAATCAACCAATTTTCAGTCAAGGAAATTTGCAAGAACAAAATACCATCTAAACCACCAAAGTTTTGGATAATACCACCTTTTGGCAACAACATAGTAGTCAAAGTAATCCAAGTACCAATAGCCAAAATAACACCCAAGACAATGGACATACCCCACAATCTTGGCAAGTTCCATTTAACTGGTTTTGGATCGTATGGAGCATTATCATAAGCAATGGCCAAAGTGGCAACATCAGCGAAAATGGCAATGAAGACAATCAAGTTAATATCCAAAGATCTGTTCAAGATAGCAATCCATAAACCTAAGAACAATTCCAAGTGCAATGAAAGGGCAATACGGTAAACAACATAAGAGTACATTCTGTGGAAAATTTGTCTAGAAGTTTTCAAAGCATCAATAATGGCAGACAAACCTGGGGCCAAGAAAACAATATCGGCAGCAGAACGGGCAGCATCAGTAGCACCTTCGACGGCAATACCAGTATCAGCTTTCTTCAAAGATGGGGCATCGTTAACACCATCACCAGTCATGGCAACCAAGTAACCTCTAGATTGTAAGATTTCAACGGCATTATATTTATGTTGTGGGAAAACTTCAGCGAAACCATCGGCATTTTCAACGAAATCAGCAATTTCAGAACCAGCCATGTCACCACCACCGGACAAACCTAATCTGTCGGCATCGTAAATGTTAGTACCCAAACCTAATTGACGACAAGTTTCTTTAGCAATACCAACGGCATCACCAGTTAACATCTTAACTCTTAAACCTAATCTTCTAGCTTCATTGACTGTGGCAGCAGTATCATCTCTTGGTGGATCCATACATGGCATAATACCCAAAATTTCCCAGTGACCTTCACCTCTCTTTCTGGCAACACCCAAAGATCTGAAACCTCTGGAAGCAAATTCGGCAACGGTGTTTTGGTAGTTTTCGTGGACATCTTCTGGGATTGGGTGGTCATCTTCAACAGTCTTTAAGACGAATAATGGGGCACCCTTAACACAAATAATTCTTTCACCTTCTGGTGATTCAACAATAGCAGTAACTTTCTTGGAGACAGGATCGAAAGGTTGGAATTCAATAACCTTGTATTTTGGCAAAGCAGCTTTAGCTCTTGGGTAGTTGATCAAAGATTTCAAGAAAGCTTTATCAATGGCATCCAAACCCTTCTTCTTTCTAGAAGCAGCTAAACAAGCAGTCAACATCAAGTCATCTGGTTCAACACCTTCAACAGTGTATGGTTCGTGCAAGGACAATTTGTTCTTGGTCAAAGTACCGGTTTTATCGGAACACAAGATTTCAACACCAGCCAAAGATTCAATGGCAGACAATTTTTGGACAATAGCTTGTTTCTTGGCCAAGTAAGCAGCACCGACAGCCATGGTAGTGGTAACGACAGCTGGCAAACCAACTGGAACACCAATAATAGTGATGGCTAAAGTGTATCTCAAGATTGGAACAATTCTAACGGTTCTGTAGAAACAAGCAACCCAAACGACCAACAAAGTAACAATGACAAAGACCAACAAGGTAGTACCAATACCGTTCAAGACTTCAGTGAAATGACCAGTACCAGCGGAAGCTTTGTTAACCAAAGCAGCAGCTCTACCGACGAAAGTAGAGTCACCAGTAGCAGTAACAATCATAAAGGCTTCACCAGTCTTAACAGTAGAAGAAGAGTAACAAGAGTCACCACTTCTTTTGTCGACAGCTAAAGATTCACCAGTAATAGCAGATTGATCAACTTGTAACAAACAATCTTCAGAAACAATTCTACCATCAGTTGGAATAACGGTACCGTCTTCCAATTGCAAGATATCACCTGGAACAACTTCGTTAGCTGGGATTTCAACTAATTGACCGTTTCTAACAACAAGAGCAGAGTTGGCCAAAGTCTTTTTCAATTCATCGACAATAGAACCAGCTTGGTATTCTTGGATAAAACCAACAAAAGCATTCAATAACAATAAAGCACAGATAACACCGAAATCGACCCAATCTTCTAAACCAGCAGCCAAAACAGCAGCGGCTTCCATAACGAATTGAATTGGACCAACAAAGAACATGACGAATTTAAGAACCAAGTTTTCTTGTTCTTCAGCCATTTGATTCAAACCGTATCTCTTTCTTCTTTTGGTGACTTCATCATCAGTCAAACCAACTCTTGGGTCAGTTTGCAATAATTCTTCTGGGACGGCTTTGAAGGAAGAGTCATTTTCCTCTTCTTCTTCTTCATCACCAGCACCTGGGTTAGATTGTAAATCAGCGACTAATTGGTCAATGTCTTCGTCTTCATCATCGGAGACGATTTTATCAACCTTTTCGTTGGTTGGTTCAGTAGCACTCATGGTTTATATATATATAAAAATCCCTTATTCTTAAGATTAATTAACCAAAAACAAAGATATTAAAAAACATTTTTTTAAAAAAAAAAAAAAAAAAAAAACTAGGTATTTATATGGTGTGGTATAAATAAATATTAACAAATGATAGATTCAGTTGGGGTGAGTCTTTTTTTTTTTCTTTCTCCTTTTTTATTTCCTCTAAAGTTGAAAAGAATAAGTTATTTTAAAAAAATAATATTAAACTAATTGAATAAGAAAAAGAAAAGAAAAGAAAAAGGGAAAAATGGAAATACAATTGATATGAATTATTTGATGGGAATTGTAATGGTACTTATATAGTTTTGACTTTGCAATAGAGGGAGGAAAGGAAAATTTTTGTTTTTTTGAGAAAATGTGAGCGAGCGGGAGAAATGAGAAACGGCAAGATTGGGAAAAAGTCAAAACATTCAAACAAAATAAAAAATTTTAGTGTAGAATGTACAAAATTGGACAACCGAAATGTCGGCAACACCCAAGCACTAAAAAGAATAATAATATCAGGTGCGTGTGCGTGTACAATGACTAATTTAAACTTATCACATCCATTCACCACCCGAGAGGGAGGAGGCACCAGCACCACCAGATGGACAAAGAGTTACGTAATTATCTCCTGGATTTTTGAACACAATACAAAAATAAATAAGATCTTTTGGTCCAATTGAATGAAATGCCATTGATTACCAACATTGGTTTGAAAGAACTCTATTATTTATAAAGAGGATATATATTTCGATTATTATTACTGGGTCGACGTAACTGTAATGGTTAGTAGTGGCAGAGTATCCCACCGGCAAGAATAAAACCTGTTTTGTGCAAAGATGAAAATCTATCTGGACGACATTTTCTTGCATCGTTTTTTTATTTTGTTTTGATTTTGAATAATTTGAGGGAAATAATTTATTAGTTTTGTGTCTGTTAGTGTAATTTTTGACAATTTTTGTTTTGGTTGGTTGGATTTTTTTTTCTCTGTTGGCCAATTAAATTTTTTCTCTTTTTTTTCTCTTCCTCTTTGCCTTATTTAGCCGTTGATGTTGTTGTTGTTTCCGCTGAGTATGGGAATGAGAACTACGAAAAAAAAAAAGCCCGCACTCTAAATGCACGACTAACAAGTTGTATTGCATATAGTTGTGGGTATTCCAAAAACTAAATCCTAAACTAAAACTAATGCAGAAGTGTTAGTAATGTAGCTGGATAAATTGACTTATTAGAGAGATGAAGCCTGGCTATTACTGTTATCTTTTGTGAGATTGGCTAGTTGCTAAATACTTGGCAGTTCTATGAATGTCAACATAAAAATTCCCTCAAATTTTTCCGTTCTCTATTTTTCAGATAATTAATTTAGAGAAGCTATTTGTTGTTGTTGCTGCTGTCGTCGTCGTATAAAACGTACTGGGCCCGGATTGTTATTAATCACCGTAGTGACGTTGGTTCTAGCCTAGTCTTGAACCGAATAAATCTAATAAAGGGATAGAGAACAATACAATGATCTTCTCTTCTTATGTCTCTCTGTTTAAAGAAGATGTGAGATCTGACAAGGCTTGAATGTAGTAATTGTAATCAAGATCTAAATGTAACAACAACTGCAATTACAACCTCGTGAGTATTCTCAGTTACATTTCACAAGACCAAGGTTTATTTTGCAAGCAATAGTATGGTTATAAATTTTATTACCATTTTACAAGAAGAAAATGCAACCTCTCAATTCTAAGTTTGGCTTTTCCGGATTTTCTTGCAATTTTGTTTTCCATAGATAAGAACTAGAGAAGAGATTTATTGTCTGTGACAGTTATAATTCTTCTGTCGATTTGCCTATCATTTAGGCTGGACCATATCACTTTTCAATTAATGACCGAAAGGGTAAACTAAGTACCAATTCCAAACTTCAATATCACTTTAAGCTATTATAATTGATGAAATTGATTTTTGGTTATATAAACTTCTCTACCTCTTACTTTGATGAACTTTATTTGTTGTGTAGTTTGTGTCATTTTGTTCCTGTAATGTACGACATTTTTTTAGATATTATGTCTCTTTTGTCTTTTTATTTTAGACAATAGAAATTTCTTTTTTTTTCTTCTTTTGTTTTGTTTTGGTTTTTCCTTTTTTTTCCCTCCCAATCCCATTCATCCACAATTCCCACAGATTTTATTTCGTCGCTGGTTAAAACGTATCTCATTTATCATATGTACTGTAAGTTAAAATAAATTAACCCTAGGTTATGATTGCTCATAGTGGGTCCTCTAGAAAGATGATTATCAGTACTTAATTAATTGTCTATTTATAAATTAATCAATTGAACAATCACTACCCTTTTTTCAAGTGCAGTGGCAGTTTGTACTAATCTCTTAGCAAGTTGTACAGTGGGCGGGTATGTGGATGAAGAAATCAGAACAAATATGCTTCTTCGCTAGCGGTATACTGAAAATGGATACTCAACCAGTCAATGGATAATTGACAGAGAGGGGTATGTGTGTGAATACGTTTTTTTGTTCGACTTAGAGAGATGCGTCGACCAATTGCGGAAGTTAGTGGTGGTAAGGCTGACAGTTTTGGCGCATCGCACAATCTACTACCAAACGACAAAAGAAAAAGAAACAAATTAATTATAATATGGCTACTAAAATTGACTCTGTAAATCTAATTTTTTGAACGGACTTCATTACTCCAGAAGCTTGAACAATGATAATGCAACAAAACAATTCTATTCAATCTAACTCAAAAGCTCTTTTGCAATTGGGGGGAGAGAAAGGAGTAACAATAAATAGTAATATTATTACATTACAATAAAATAAAATGAAACAGGTCAAGAAAAAAATAGTACTCTAAAATGTACATGAATTATTAGCTGATTAATAGTTGATGTCATGATTTCGTGGTTAAACAAACATGCTATATGCATACACTCCCTAAATCTATATTGTTAACATAATGTAAGTTCCCATGGGGGAAAATAGGAAAAAAGACGGGGTGAATGTAAAACAATATCAATACGTCTACATACAGAGAATTTGTCTAAAATGTTGAAACTCTTGGTGATGTTTTGTGTTGTCAGAATGCTGCTTTAGATGCGGCTGGAATTAAACTATAGTACTAACAATATATCTATGCCAACAAAGTTGATAGAAAAAGAAACTTCAATTTTGAAAGTAAACGTGGTGATGATAGATAGAACTTAATTAATATATCCATCCCTTGTAATAGCATTATAGTTAGGTTTTGGTTTATACTTGGTTTATGCATGACAAGAAAAATGTATTTTTTCAAAAATTTCAGATGGAACCCAGTTTTAGTAATAGATTATCAAAGTATAAATGTCTGTAAATGAATGAGTTCATGAACAATGTGAATGAACACCCCCCCCTCTTTCTCTTCCCTTCGTATTTTCTATTAAACTAGAGTTGTGTTATCAATTGATAGCTTATAGTAAGTTGTTTTCATGGCAACGTTACTTTCTGTCTCATGAGTTTAAATGAGATCATACACAAGGGTTTCTACCAGAAGAGATAAATGTCGTTTTTCGTTTCTTGATACTGTGAACAATATTGTTGTAGCAATATTATGTGCTAAATTTTGATCTTCATTTTTAGTTTGGGTTCCTAATCATTGTAATTGGGACCAGTAGAGACTACATCTTTTTGCAATCAATAGTTATTTCATTTTGTTTACACAGTTGGTTTGACTTTATTGGTGGTCGTTTTTTGGTTTGCAGGTGAAGGGTCAATTGGCAATATTTTTAAACTGACTATATAGCCATAAGATTAAGCAACTACTAGACACTTCTTTCTACTAAAGTCAAATCAATTAAGCTATGGCAAACACTGAATGTTCTTGCAGTAGACCACTATTTACTGTTCAGTGTAAAGATTGTGATTGTATTCAAAAAAGCTTGCAGCAACTGATAATACTTATCGTCGTCAGGAGATTAATTGGATTGAAAAAGATAGGAACGATAAGAAATTGAATGATGAGCAATATACGACAAACGATAACAGATAAGTGACTTCTACAAATCTACAATAGCAACACTACAAATGATGTATCACAAACGATCAAAATCAATGCTTTAATTAAAGTAATAATATGTGGAATAAGCAAGGCTATCTTGGATATTTGATTGCTTACAACCCATACAAGTTGATGTACTATTATTTTGCATCACGAGTTGAGAATGCTTATCATATTTTTTTGTATTCCGATATCTCTCGTTTCTATCCATGGAAATATCTCGCAGAATAAAATACCGCATTCATTGACTATATCCTGATTGCGATCGTGAGGTATTCTGATGGATACATGCATTGTTTGCTTTGATTCCTGTAAAGTTTTTGTTTGTACATTTCGGTCAAAATCAGAATCCGGCTTACATTGACTTTTCATTCCTATTACTTTAAAGATTTAATATTTATCACTGGTAAAATCTAAAAAAAAAAAGTTTAATTCCGGACAGTTGAAAAAAAAATTTTAAACAACTGAGTTTTACGGATATAAGCAGAAATTAGCATTTTACAATCACAATAACTCTTTAACTTGTTGTTGTTGTTCCTTAAACTTACCACATGCCACATAGATTTCAATTTATAAAGTTTTGGAAAACATTAACTTTGCTCTAGTAAGTTTGGTGGCATAATCCAATTATGAATACGATTATGATTGTTTAAACATATCTGAGCAAATAAGCAGTGGCATAATGCTTAACATTTCAGTCAAAATCGGAGAATCCCTAAGACTTCGTTCCGAGTGAATTTTTCTTCTTAGCTTGATTTTTATTTATGTCCGGGATTATTTGTTCCGATTGGATTTCTCTTCTGGCTATCTCTAATCTTTGTGATCACTCGGCTATAAGATTGAAGTAATACACAATCGGCTATAAACCGGAGCTGTCGTCGATGATGATGTCAATAAAGATGAAAAAAACAAATGTCGTGCATATATGTATGATGGGAAAAATAAAAACTCAAGAATGGCAGCCACAATCGATACGGCACCGACGGCAGCCACCACCTATCATAGCTGTTGAATATATCATATCTTTCTATATACAACCTAGTATCACCAGTGTCATAGATGCATGTAACTCAATTGGTCTTGTATCATAAGGGATGTATTGTAAATTGTTGATATAATAATTATAATGGTTTGTATTTTGAAACATTTGTTGCACCCAATTCATATTTTTATGATCAAAATTATACAAAAAATTTACTAAAAAAAATCTACCTACTCCAAACCTACTGAACATCATTTGCAACCAATTGACCTAAGCTAAAAACATTCATATTGAATTGTACATTCACGTTTACAAGTACTCTTCAAATTAAACAACACACCGCACGAGAATAGATGTTGTGAGCTAGAGCTCTTCACCAATTACCCTATCGTCTACTCTACTCTACTGCTACCCCACTTTCACCCGCTAACAGTACACACAAACATACACATTCTCTCTATCTAGAGACCTCATTAAAGACAATTTTGTGAGTTCATTTCATTTGTATTAAAAAATTTTTATTTGAGGGATTTAAAATTTTTGCTTTGAGGAATAAATTTCTTTTTTTTTTTTCAACGGTTTTTGTTACACCCACAAACAACTTTACAATTTTCTTGTCCTCCCCCCAACTTCTTCCGTCCCCCCAAAACAAACGTTTTTAATTGGATTAAGATTATGATTAATATAGGTAGTGTAAATAATGACAGTTTCATATGACGAAACCAACTAGCCAACCAACCAACCAACTTGTAAGTTCAAATTCGGCGATTTTTATTTTAAAGGACAAAAGCTATATTCAAATATCTCCCACTTCCCCAATTTTTTCTTGTCAATTGGTTAACTTACGGAATAATTAAGCACTTATTTGCAAATCGCCTTATGGATTTAATATCCCCAAGTGGAAAATCGACGGATTAATAGAAATAGTGTTTTCTTTGTATTTATTGATTGTCAATTTTGAATAGTTTTAGTTGAATATTCACCGAGACTATCTTTTAATCTCTTTGTTCAATTGCCGTTGATCTTACTATCTGTAAAGGGTTTCTTTTTGATTTGGGATGTTTTGATTTCCCCAAAAGTTTGTATTGTCCCTCTACAACAACTTAAAATATAGGGACAGAATCAAGATAAGCTCAGTTAGTTTTAACAATATTTTCTTATATATTTCTAATACTGTATACCCCCTCCCAGATAAAACCAAATTGAAAAAAAAGAAACATTTTAATATAAATCTATATGTACAGAAAGGTCTCAAATATACACTGTTCTGTTAGACATTTCTATTTTGATTTCTATTACGTTTGTTTTCTCGTTTAGCTCTCAATTTCCATTTAAGTGGACGGAAACTCTTGAATATCAAGAATAAAAATGCTCCAATGAATCTAAACAATGCTAACCCAGCGACAATCCATAAAATGATTGTTAAAAATACTTGAGAATTACCGGAAATGGATCCATCAGCATTCGTTTGACCTGATTTATTACCACTTAAAATATCGACTCCACCAGCTTCTAACACTATAGCAATCAAAATAGCATTAGTGAGCATCCATACCAACACCGTAATGGTTCTAATAAATGCATAATAAGCCAAATCATCTTTTTTCTTGTTACTTTCTTGAGGTATATCTTTCACGGGTATCATAGTACGTAAATTTTCCAATGTGGCAACATATTTGTCATTCAATTCTTGTGTCAAATTCTCTGGTGCAATCATCACCAATTCATCAGAATTCTTACCGAAAGATTTTGCTGACCCCAAATCTTTGGCTTGTTCAACCCCTTTTGTCCCCCAACTGACATCGTGAATGTTACAAAAGGCATAAATGTTCAACACATTGATATAGGTTGGAGATAACAACACGTATTGAGCAAACGAAGTAAACATAAAGCTAGGTTCCCCATACATAAATGCTCCAATGAAATATAACAAATAAGTGGACACCATAGATACCACCAAATCACGGAATTTGGTGTTTGTAAACACTAAGGCAATAGTGAAATCAGTCTTGTGATTATGAACAATCGAATTGACTGTATGCACTGCCAAAAAGATTGCAGCAAACATCATATACGCCATTAAAATAGCAAAAAACACAGCAATAACAAGATAGAATTTCCTCGTTCCCCTAGGGGTATTACCAAATGCTAAAACAAAAGTACAAACAACAGACCCAACATAAAACCATAAAAATATAATGGCAAGATATTTACCAACATTGAAATTCATGTCACTAGACCCTAAATTAGCAGTTAAAATACGGAAAACCAAAAAGAAACTTGCTAATGAAAACCAAGACACCAAAATTGTAACTAATTGGTAATAAAATTCCAATTGAAGAAATAATTTCCTAAACAAAGAATGATTGGAACGCCAAATCTTTGTCCAATGGAAAACAGCATAACCAGCAGCAAACATAGAACCATTAAGCCATCTTCTTCTTTGCAAGACAAATTCATCAATGTTTTCAGGAACATCAGTTTCAGCTTTGGCTTCATTAACATAACGTAAAATGTAATTATGATTCTTCTTGGCCACCAATTCAAAACATAAAATTCTATCTTCTGCCAAATACATATTACTAGTAAATATACCTGCTTGTTGGAAGTTTTTCTCTTTTACATCACGTTCATCGTCAAAGTCTGGATCATTGGAATCACCTTCTGTTGTCATTTGATGTAAATATTCTCCTTTGAAATATTTTTCTAACGGACCTTCTCCATTGACATTTAATAATGCTTCATATCTATAAGCACTGAAAGCCCCTGGCAACACACTAATAAATCCAAACACCGATTCCATCGGTTTATCTAACACATTGGAAATTTTATATTCAAAATTTTGTGCTGCCACTAACGGATTCATTAATAAATTCTTGTTGGGTCCCAAGGCAACTCGCATTTCTCCACAAGCACCAGCAACATTAGGATCTTTAAATGATTTCCATAAATGGAAGAATGCATCACGTGAAGGTTTGGTACCACAATCCAACAACATTATTACTTTGGGATTAAGTATTGGAGCAAAAGCTTGAAAACACCAACGATGAGAATTGATTTTACGACTATTCTTTTCTTTCAAACAAAACAAAAATTGAACTGGAGTTGAATTACAAGCCAAATGAACTTTATCATTGACAGCGTCTATTCCAACAGTGGAAGTGTACTCATAGATATGAGCCTTCACTGATTTGTCATTAATTTTAGATTTGGCATACCCATCTTGGAAAATACCCAATGCTGCCAATAATGTTTCTGTCCGTTTATTCAATTCCAATCGACCATCATTAACAATACAGACAACAATTTTCTTCCAACTGTCGTCACCCCAATTAGGATCAGATCGATTAGTCAAATCTCTGATGTTTTCGAAAACCCCTTTCAATGTTCTTGCCAATAATACTTCGTCTTCATTATACATGGTGATACAAATCATTATTTCTGTTTGTCGAGAAGGAGCATATAATTCTTGACGTAAGTTATAGTTAAATTTAACATAATTAGAAGGTCCACACGTAGCAGCTGTATACCTAACGAATGACATCTCTCTAGATACATTATCTTGATGATAATTGATTTTCTTACCATAAGTTTCCAATAACGTTTTTGGAACTGGTGCATCAATTACATAATTACCATTAATCAATTTAGCTTTCTTGATAGTTTTGGTGTAAGTTAATTTTGGCTTGAAATCATCGTCATCATCATCACCATCGCCATCTTCTTCATCTCCATTGTCATTGTTGACAAGTTTTTCATTTTCTCCACCATATTCAGTGTTTCTACTCTTACCCCTTTTCAATGTCCCATTTCTACGACCACGACGAGTAGAATGTCTCTTCTTGATGGTGGTACCACGTCTCAAAATCTCTTCACCAGTGTCCAGGAACAAAGATTCGTCATCACCAAATGGATCCAATGAATCGTCATCATCAGCATCTTGCAAAGGATTAATGATATAATCGTCACCAGCAAAATCAGCATGTATTCCACCACTACCTCCGCTGGCAACAAGAGAACCATCATCCATTTCTTCTAAATCATAGTCATATACATTAGTACTGGTGGCAGTATCTCTTTTTTTACCCGGGGAATAAGTCAATGGAGGATACTCTGGTTCAGTGAAAGCAACAGTTTTCTTCCTCAGCAATTGGAATTCATCATTATCAACCATAGTACTGTATGAGGAGTTTGAATTGGAGCTAGTTGGAGTTCTATACTTTTTGTACTGTTGTTGTTGATAAAGGGTATTATTGTTACCGTTGTTGTTAAACAAAGGAGGTTGTAAAGGAGACAAGGCTGGCTGTTGTTGTTGTTGTAACATTGGTGGTGGAGTGGTAGTGTTGGTGTAACTAGTGTTGCCAACAAAAGGGTTATTATTGTACACATCATACGATGATGATCGACGATATGGAGAATTATCGAATTGATATCTATTATTGGCATTAGTAGCTATATGATGATGCTGAGGCTGTGATGGTGAACCTTGTTGCACTGGTTCAATGTCATCAAACAAATCATCATCATCGTCAGAAACATTGTCAAACGGGTTATGACTGTTCTTGTTGTTGAAATTTGAGTTACCCATGTCGAAAGGGATGAAAGTGGTATAATGAAAGGTGAAAAAGATGAGTGGGAACTGAACTTTAGTCTAGGTTGGATATAGTGATTTCTAAAAATAAACACTCCCCAAAAAAATACCGAAAGCGAATGAATGAAAGAATAAAGGTGTAGATATATAAACTGTTCCTTTCTCTTCTTCAATTAAAATAAATGAATATAAAAAAAAGTCAAATGAATATATTCAGGGAAATGAAGGGGGATATAAGAAAAAAGTAAAGAAGAAGAAGAAAAAGTAAGAAAGGGAAAGAAAGAAGAGTGGTATTATAATAAATTTGGAATGAGAATAAAAATAAATTTGGTTGAAAAGGGAAAATTAATGGAAATAGAAATCGGAAACTAAAAACAGGGAGAGAGTTTTATTTACATTGCCCTTCAAACCGACAAAACCAAATTTCATTCCACAATTAGAGTCATGATGTAGATGGTAATTGTTGTTGAATTAGTTGATTAGGGGAATTTTTAAGAGAGTATACACTTTGTAACTCAAATCTCTACTGGTATGTTTCATTTCATTTCATCATCTCTTTCTCTTTTTTTCTACCTTATATTTCACTTAATAATGAGGACATCTAACAATAATAGCAACTACAATTATTAACTAACTAATACTGTCAACCATTGCTATATTTTGTGGAAATTCAATAGTGTTTATTGTTTGTTATTATTACTATTTTTAGGTTGTGAAGGAAATTCTTTTTTTTGTTCTGAATCTCTAAAAAAAAAGAATTGATTCTTATTGTTTACGTATTTCCTATTTAGGCAGATCACACGGAGACCAACCACATGTCCTGCATCTAGGACCGAACTTGCCTGGCTTCTCCTGCTTACTCCCTTTCGTAATTGCTACCAAATAAGCCTGGACCACATTATTATTATCATTCTCTATATTTATCTTTACTTCTTCCCACAAATGACACAATAATCATTAACTCCCAATCTTTCAAGACAATTATAATGATAACCATGTCCACATGAAAAGAATATCAACTTTAAATCAGCGAAAGTATCATCTTTACCATTGCCCCAGAGTTTTTGTTTTTGGCAATTCTCCCAAGCTAACCAATGCTGATTCAAATCTTCAGTATCAATGTGTTTACCCCACATTGGTTTCCCACAATTGGCACAATTCTTGGTTGTTATATCCCATTTTGCTAGTTTGATATCTTGCAATAACATCATGTTTTTATACATATCTCGATTAAACATTCGCATAGTTATTTTCAAGATTTCACTTTCATAGGAATATGAAATAAACACTTGTTGTAATACATCTTTGATATTAGCAAGTGTGGCAAATTTTGTGGGGTCATCTTCAGGAAATTGATGCAAAAATTTATTGAACACATTTAAAAATAATGATTTAGAATCGTTATTCAATTTATGATCGCTAATTCTTTTAAAGCAATCATGTATAAATTGATTGAAAAATTGATAAATTTGTGAACCAGCAACAATATTAGACGAATTAACAAGAACAACCAACCTAGTAATCAATTCAACCCATAATTTCTCGTTTAATTTCAATTCATCTGCTCTAACCTCGCTAGTGACATGATTTTTGGGGTTCTCACAAATTGCAATTGCTAAATCAAGAAGATTGGTAAATTCCTCTTGTAGACTTGTATCATTGACATTATCTTCAACATATTTCAATATAAGTTCCAACGCTACGGAGGACTTTTTGTGATCAATCAAAAGTATCACTTGTGGTTCAATGGCATTATGATTCTTAAATAACAGCATCACCACATCATAGTCAACTTTATCTTTCCATTGTTTGACAAAACTTATCACTTCTTTGTCCTTCTTGTAGAGCAATAACAATTCAACGTATCTATTAATAAATTGAGTTAAATCAATAGATTTGGAAATTAGAAACACTTCACGTAAATAGCTTAACACAATCTCATTATCAACATCAGTTTTATCACTACTACTAGTAAGCTTTAAAACTTCCAAATGTAAATTCGGTGAAAATTGTTCAATTAAATTCACAAATCTAGAAATATTGTAGTCTGAAACATAATTCAATTTCAAAAATTTGCCAAAATTATCTTTCACTATTTTAACCAAGTTTAATCGATCACTAGGATTCTTACTAGATGCAAACGAACTCTCCAATAGCAAATATAACTGATCGACATGATCATGATCATGATCATCACTACCACCATCTATGTCCATTTCTGGTGTTTCATTATCAAGAGTATCTTCAGAAGCATTCTCGTGTTCTCGTTTCAACCACATCTTTAAAGCTTGTGAAAACATTCCTTCTGACTTATACATATTAATCAACACATTATAATATTTTGCCTTTTCCAATTTTTCCACATAATATTCATCTTCTGGTTCAAAATAAGGTAATAAACTCTGTAATGCCAATTCACAATCCAGGAAAATAGATTCCGACTTATTTTCACATAATCGATTGAAAACATCTGATAATATTGAATCTGATAATCGTAAAAATTGACTATATTTGGGATAGTTTCTAGCAATGAAAATCAGTAATTGACACTTGTCAAAATCTGTAAATTGTTCATCATTAGCTTCGAAAATATCTATTAATGCTTCTATCAAATATTGTCGATTTAATTTTGGATCTTCATTCAAAAACAGATCTTCAAAAAATTCATTAAGACAAGATAACATTTCCAAAGAGTCAAATTTAAGTAAAGTGTATAAATAAGGAAAAATTGTGTTGCCATTCTCCGTTGGCACAGAACTAATTGTTGAACTTGAAAATAATATATCACAAATAGTTTTCTTTGCCACCATATCATTATTAATGAATTTATCTATTGGGTATTGACTTCCAGTTAAAATATAGGATAAATATGTGTAAACTTTAAAATTGTCTGGTGAAGAAGGATTTTTCTTTATATCAACAAAAAAATCAACCAATGGTGTTTGATAATCATTCAAAACAAAATTCCAGACATAAACCAAACATTCTCGAAGGTTGTATTGTTTACATAATTGAATAGTTAAATCAATGTCCAACAGTTTTATATCCAATGTACATATAATCTCTGTCAACAACTCACCATCATCGTCCATATTTGTAGATTGTTGATTCTCTGCTTTGACATAATACTGAATTAATGCTTTCAAGACAACCGGTGGCAAGGAAAGTATCAACCCTGATAAAATAAAAGGTTCCAAAGCTTGGAAAAATATAGAATTATCCTGTACAATTTCATATAAGGCTTCAAGTAAATCATTTGGTACAGCTAGGTACGCAATAATATTCAAACATAATGTGATATACGATTCATGATCTGATTGTATCAAATGCGGCATTGCCTCTCTCATTATTTTAATAAGATAAGGTTCAATCAAATCACCTCGCTGCTTTTGATTTTGCGGCAATCCAACAACTGTTAGTTTCCCCACAGAATTCGAGTTGTAATAATTATCGGCAATGCTCAATGCTTCTGCATATAACCCTTGTGATAGCTTGTTTAATAGAATGTCTGCCCATCCTAACAGTTTACCAATAAATAGTTTTGACTCATCAGTATATATAACTCTATGTTTAGATAAATTTATGTCGGAGATATTACCAATTGTCTGACTTGCAGCAGGTACCAACATTGTGCCATTACTATAAATGGTGATCATTTCATTATCCAAAAATACACATAAAATATCAGATTGAAGCCATTTAATGTCACGTATTATTCTCTCATCAGTCAATCTAGCAATTTTTTTAAAAGGTAATTTTGATATTACTTTATTTTTATCTTTAGCATTGTTTATAAAATCTAGTATTCTTCCCGAAACACTCTTGTTGTCCAATTCTAAAATTGTCAATATATTATTCCAACAATAGGCCAAGCGAATATTGGTGACTCCAGTTTTGGTTTGTATCGAGGGCATCCAACTTAAGCAGTAAGAAGGAAAATCTTGTTCATGGATGATATGTTTGGGTTTGCCTATTTTAAAATGTTGTTTGACATACAGTACAGTATCATCATTCAAAGAAATTGCAGATACAATAACTAATAAATCATCAGTCATAATTGCTACTATACCCATTTTATCAGTTATTTGGTGTGCGGAACCCAAAGGCAACATTTCCATACGACGAATTTTGAATTTACTATCATCCAAATTTGCATCATTTTTACCTAAAAGTTTAGTAGTGACATAAATCAAATTCATGAATTTTTTGATACCGTTATGGAAAAACACCAATCCACAATCATCCGCAGTAATTAATTGACAATTAGATTCTCCAACAAATGAAATATACGTGATCTTGGTATTTATGACATGACCTTGGACATTCTGGGCAAACCTTGATTTTAAACTGATTGGGTATATTGTATAAAATGGTAAATTGGGGATATGGTTCCCCTTAGTTGCTTTTTTCAAATTCCATAGTCTAATTGAACCATCTTGTAGTCCTGCTGCCAAATAAGAACAATCAGATGAAAATGCAATACATGAGATTGAACAATTTTCATCAGTACTTTGAGTCGGCACTAATATATAATCTATTTCTTGTCTATAATTAAAAATCACTATATTGCCCCGATTTGTAATAATGGCAATATATACTGCATTGGATTTGACAAATAGACGTGAGCCATGCAGATTGATGAATTCAGGGGAATTAATAGTGTCTGAAATTGTCTTCAATTCATTCCATTGGAAAATATCTTTCAAAAGTATCTCATCGTCTTCTCCGCTTCCGCCTCCTCCATTAGGTTGGGGTTCGTTTAATGTTGATATTCGTGAAGTTTGGTTACCATTATTTCTGTATGATTTCAATGCTAAACTTGTCTTGGTGGTAGCTCGATCATCAAATTTGGTTTTCCGTAGCAGTGTTTCGGATATACTTGATGTTGAATTTGATATGATGCTAGGCGATGAAGATAGTAAAGATTTCGCAGATAACTCATTGAAAACCAGATCCGTCGCCACCATTGGGAATGGGATGTCAAAACTCTTGGTGTAACTAGAATGTTGATTCAATTTGGTTTAAAACTGATCTCTTTTTTTTTTTTTTTGGCTCGCTTCTCCAAAATCGAGCAAAGAATATCGGAGGGCGCGTTGATAATAGATGCAGCTTGGCCGAAGGAAAAAAATAGAGAGGACCGAAAAAAAAAAATAACGTAAACATGTCTGCTTGTCTAATTATCATACAACCACATTTTAATCCCATTTGATTATGAATTTATCCCTCCAAGATCCATTCTCGGTGGCTAAAGAATTTCCTGAAACATTAACCAATACATTAAATTATGGTCATTCAGTAGCAATCCAATTCAACCACAAAGGCGATTATTTAGCATCGGGATTATCTGATGGATCAATAGTCATATACGAGATGGTCTCCAGCGGGGTGATAGCTCATTTAAACCAATACTGTCATATAAGACCGATCACTTCAATTACATGGTCTAAATGTGGAAGGTATCTATTGACTTCTTCACAGGATTGGTGGGTCAAGTTATGGGATTTGAGCAAAGTGAATATAACTGATGCAAAAGATATTGATGAGTCACCAGTTATCAGAGAAGTTAAATTTGATGGACCAATATGGCTGGCTTGTATGCATCCCACAAACCCGTTTGTTTTCACTGCTTCATTGTTTGAAGATTCACCCGTTTATGTGGATTTTACAGCAAAAGATCAACCACCCCAGATTACTAGATTGACAACGACACCTCTAGAAATGAACGAACCAACAGAAGGCGACGATGAAGAGGAAATTGCCAGGAAAAGAAGAAAGAAGATGGAAAAGCACATGACATTGGTTCTGATTTTTACTCATGAGGGTAATTATATTTTTACAGGTACCAGCAAAGGATGGTTAAATATATTTGATACTACATCGAGTAACTTAAATTTGGTCCGTTCGATAAAAATAGCCAACTCCAATATAAAGAATTTAATGATATCCCAGAACGGTAGAAAGCTAGCTGTCAATTCATCTGATAGAATAATACGACAGATTGATCTACCTGATTTAATCAATGTGGAAGATTCCAACGATTGGGATTTTGAAATCGATCATAAATACCAAGATGTGGTGAATCGATTACAATGGAACTCAATATCCTTCAATCACAATGCTGAGTTTTTAGTTGCATCAACCCATGGTCAGTCCTCTCATGATCTATATCTTTGGGAAACATCGATGGCATCATTAGTGAAAATCTTAGAAGGGTCCAATGAAGAATTAGTAGATGTCAAATGGAACTATTCTCGTTGTACAATAGGATCAATTGGACTAGACAGTGGGATAATATATCTTTGGTCAGTACAATTTCCTCAGAAATGGAGTGCCTTGGCCCCGGACTTTGTTGAAATTGAAGAAAATATCGAATATTTAGAAAAGGAAGATGAGTTTGATATTATCGATGAAGATGAGCTACATAAGAAACGATTGGAAGAAGAGGACTATGTTGCTGATGTGCTAAAGATGGACACAACTGATGCTCGAGGCTTTGATATAACTCAGGATTCATTTATTATTCCCATCAATTATGAAAAGAACTTCTATGAATAAAAGCTGGGGACGTATAAGGTGCTTCCTTCTAGCATTTGTCTGGGCAGAGCTATTATAGACATTTGTGATTTGCTGGATATTGGACAGAAGTAGGCTGTAGCTATTCATAGTTTGCATGTAATAATAACTTGTTATTTAGAATACACGTGAAGTTGTAAGATAAATTGAACGAATGAATTTTTATTCGCCTAGAAATTTATTAATCCAGAGTCATCTAATAGCTTGTTGCAAGATGGAATGATGTGTAACAAAAATCAAATAAAAAGACGCGGTAAAAAACCAGATTCGTTTCGTGTTTGGATTTTCCCGTTTGCAATTCGTTTGTTTCCAGTTGTCCTTAGTAAGATCATCCAGCTTGAGTAAATGGTGTGGCTTGTTGAGGACACAAGGAAATAACTTCAATCTAGACATAGTAAAACTCTGTGTATCCAATTAAACGTAGATTCATATGAAATAGTTTCTTAGAGGGGTACCATGTTTTGATACAACTCACATGATGCGGGAAATCAAAGTTTGGTCTAGTTTTTTTTCTTACTGTTATTGTGGTTGCTATCCAGTTAATATTATCCCATTGAAACGAATATGTAGGATTTCCAACCAATCCCTGCAATAAGGAAGTTGGGAGACATTCGATAGTATAAGAAATATCATATTTAGCTGTTGCTAGTGACTTAACTAACACTATTATCCTCTAAATCAACTAGTTAGTTTAGTGAAAGAAATTTGTCAGCACTTTTGATCATTCACGCACTCGTTTTTCCGTTCCGTGTTCCGCCCAGCACCGTGACTGCCGCCCGTACCTCCTTGTCTGCGTTAATGTTTTAGGTGTAAACGCTAATTATCGGCTAATCTCTTATTCATCAAAAATATTTCAGTTATCTATAGTCTAACTGAATTTCTTTATAACTTTTGTAATTAATTTATTGGATTGTTCAAAAAGATTCAGAACCAATGGTGGTAGGTAGGTGGGAATGGGAAGAATGGGGAAGGGGGGATGTACGTGCGAATAAGACAAAACAGCAGAAGTCAATAAATAAATTTGTATGTGTGTGTGAGAGGCCAAAAAATTAAAGAGAAGCAAAAGAAGCAAAAGAAGCAAAAAAAAGAACAAAAAATTAAGACAGAACGAAAAAAACAAAAAGATTCAAAAAAAACAACAAAAATAATAAAACATAAACAAAAACAAAAATCAGCAAACCAAACTTTTCTATACGTTCTTCTTTATCAACCAATAACACACTTTTGATTCATTCAGTAATACTTGTGTTACCATTTGCTAGAACTATCAAAGCAAGAAGTCCAATTTTACAAACTAGCATCAGTCAAAATATTAACAACTTTAGACTCCACTCTATTTTATCGTTCTCCTTTGTTTTCATTTTATTTTTGCAATATATATTTTTTTTTTTCACCAATTCATTCAACACTAGCATAATTACACCACATACTACTTCCTTTTTAGTTTTAGCTCAACTTGAATAAATACGTTTGATTCAAGTCCAATTACTACAGATTAATTATATTTGGATTATTCGTGTTATTTATTTTTATCTGAATTTTTCAATTGGAAGCAAAAGTAAGAAAATTTTTCTTTATCCTGTTTTTTTTTAGTCATTTTTTTGCTAGGATTTACGATTATTTACAAATGTCAGCACAATTTATCACACCGAAAAAGCGTCCCCACTCACCACTAGATAGTAATGAATTACTTCCTTCTTTTGAAGATCCCCAGGATATGATAAATGCAGTGGTATCTACGTTACTGGCTCCAGAGGAGAAAACCAATGTTTCTATTGCATATGCCAATGAGAAAAATCAAGCCACAGAAATCCAAGCCTATGCTAAGATTGCTGGTAAGGATTGGACATTTTATGTCAAGTCATTGGCAGTTTCGATAGGAAGAAATATTGAATTATCCGCACCCAGTAATACTAATATAACTACACCTTTAATAGATATTGACTTGGGCCCAGCTAAAGTAGTCAGTAGACTGCATGCCGCTATTACTTATAATCTAGATTTAAGATGTTGGGAGTTAAAAGTTCTTGGAAGAAATGGTGCAAGAATAGACGGTCAAAAAGTTAATGTTGATTCACCAAATGTTAATGCATTACATTCAGGGGCAATTTTGGATATTGGTGGTACCCAAATGATGTTTATTTTGCCTGATGCTCCAGCAGTTGTTGCCCCGAAAATGTTGGAGAAATGTCTTCTCAGATACAAGGAGCAACAACAACAACAGAACAAACGAATTTCAAGTGGACCTGGTATCGGTGGCTCCACAAGTTTTCAAATGTTTGATAAAGCTCATCTAACTCATTCCCCTTCATCTATTTCAGCAAACTCGCTCCAATCAAATTTGGATCAAGACTTGTCAAAAGAGGAAGCCAAAGATATCAAGCCTCCCTATTCTTATGCGACAATGATTACGCAAGCAATCTTATCGAATCCTCAAGGAGTAATGTCATTATCTGAGATTTACAATTGGATTGCTGATCATTACGCATACTATAAATACTCGAAAACTGGTTGGCAAAATTCGATTAGACACAATTTGTCCTTGAATAAAGCGTTTGAAAAAGTTCCAAGAAGACCAAATGAACCAGGAAAAGGTATGAAATGGCAAATTAGTGAATCATACAAGGAAGAATTTTTAAACAAAATTTCTGATGGAACCATCCTGAAAACAAGAAGAGGTTCTTCAGTTTCTAGACAATTGAGTTTACATTTGGCTACTCATAACCAATTACCCGAATCACACAAGTATACAATGGATCAACAAATACACAACGGTACCGCTGCTTCAATACCTCAGCAACAAAAACAACAACAACAACAACAAAAACGACCACCACAACAACAGAATTCACAGCCACACTTGTCGCAACCCCATTACACAATTCCTTCTAATCCCATGCAAACCAATTCCATGGGATACATACCACAATCCAATATTTACAATATGTCAAATAGCGATCGTCGTTATACACCATACCAACAACTGCAAAACCCACTTATGTATCAACATCAACAGCAACATATTGGCCAAACATATAACCAATTAGGGCGACCACAAGGCCAGCTAGGACAACCAATGATGCAACCTCAACAACAAAGCTACACCCTGAGTAACATTAAAACCGAGCCCAGTTCTCCAAAAAGAAATCCATCTATTTCTAACAACACACCAAAGATGGCTAAAGGCACAGGTATGTATTTTAAATAATTAATAGTCCACAAAATTGGCGTGAAATAGCAGCTACTAACGAATATATTATGAATTAGTATCAACAGAAAGCCATTCGAGAAGCACATCGTATACGACAACACAGTTGCACGAAATGTCCAATTTCAATAGTTCTGCTAATGATAGTACTTCAACTGCCCCAACTGCTTCTACAACAACAAATGGAGACATTGGATTAAACTTTGCCAGTCCCAAAAAGATAACTGCTTTAGAAGCCTATACGCCGGAAAGAGGTTCAAAAGGTAATCCTAGCGGCACCAATAATAATAATAATACTAATAATACTAATACTAATACTACTAATAATAATAATGGGAAAAACACAGCTGGTGGTCCAAATACAAATCAATCGTCACCGGCATTTTGGAATTTTGTTCAATTTAGTACACCTAATGGACAATCACCAGTAAGAAAAAGTAGTGAAGAAGTAGGGAATAATAGTCCTACATTGAATAGAAAAATAAAGCGAGAGAGGGAAAATGATGAAACCAATTCGCCATTTAAAAAAAAACAACGGACTGAAATGATTGATCTGTGATAAATACTATTTATTTGATACACTTCACTCACACATATATAATGGTGTTATCTTTCTTTATTTTACTATTGGTTTTGTATGGGTTTGTTATTTTTTAAGTGATCTACTTGTTTATTTTGGAATTATATAAATATAATTATTTTTCTTTTGCAACAACATAACCAAGGGGAATTTCCAATAATTTTCCCTTTTTTTAATTTACTATTTCTGTTTTTGAATTGATGACAGTTGCTTATATAACTTTTGCCGTTTTTTTGTATTTCTTCCATTGACAAAGGTAGATTTAGGAACGATACATAACACGTATATACGTAATAATTACATACATAAGAGGAGTCTTACAGCTTTCATTACTATGTGATCTATAAAACGAGGTTCGAGAAGCGATACAATCTTTATATACAACAAATCAACTCTAAAATGCAGATCTATTTCTTAAATCAATCAATTTTTTCTCAATATCATTAACACTTTTGTTCAATTTTCTAGAAATTTCAATTTTCAATGATATATCAAATTCCAAAAATCGTTCTAATAAATCCCCATCAATCACATTTTTAATTGGATTGTAATAACTTCTTAATTTCAAATGATCTTTACCAACAAGATTATTTTGTGATTGTTGCATATAGAGTTGCAAATTAAATAACAATTCAACTTCACTTTTCGAAACCAACGGGATCAATAATCCAATTGTCCCTTGTAATCCAGTATATATGACACTTTCAGTACCAGCCAAATTCAAACAACCCAAATTGAATGAAGTTATGATATCTCCAATATGAAATTCAATCAAATTTTGTAGTTTATATGGACAACTATTCAAAATCCCATCTTGAGTTTTCAATATTGTCCAATCATCATCGGCTTGTTTTGAAATATCTTCATCTATTCGAGTAACAAATATATTCCCAAATTTATCACCACCAATTAATGTATCAATATCCAAATTCATAATCGAAGTGATTTGTCGTTTCATTACATCATCAGCAAATGGAACAAATTGATTTTGAGATTCATCAAATTTGGCAAATACAATAGAACTCTTATGAGAATCACAAATAATAATTCGATTTGTTTGAGGTATGATTTTATTAATATTTGTTGAAAAATCAATTATGGTAGTTGATTTCTTCAATAATTGTTTTTGTCCAATATCATATAATCGTATGTGATTACCAGATGCAACTAATAATTTGTCTTGGAAATTCTCCAATACTTGTGGTATATGATCCAATTCAGTTTTATGAACTAATTGTAAATGTTTCTTACCAATTTTAAAAGTATATAAATAACTTTTATCATAAGAATTAGGTAAAATAGTTTGATTGGTACACACACCAACAACAAGATGTGAAGCAGGCACTGAAGGTGTTGACGTTTTATTAAATGATACAGCACTCATAGAAACAATACTTTCATTTCCGTCCAATTGCAAGCTTTGAATAACTTGATTTGATTTGCTATCGACAACTTGAATACATGAAGCCCAACTATTTTGCTTCCATTCATAACCAAATGCTTCATAGTAATCTTCATCGACATTCTCCTTTACGTCTCCATTTATATTGCATTTAAATGGTCCTTGCACATTATATTCCAGTTCCGATATAAACAAACGATTTCCATTAGTAATCATTTTTCTAGGAGTATATCTCAATTTTGTGGTGGCAATTGTCAAATCTTGCAGAGGGTCAAATACACTATCTTCTTTACCCACAGAAAATATTATCAAGTTGTTATCTTTTATTCCAACTATTCCTTCACCACCAATATCTTCAGATATGAATGAAGATCCATTAGTAATGTCAATTTCCAACAATGGTGTTATCTTGAAAGAATCTCGGTATAAATAAGATATCCAAGGTGCTGAAGAAATAGCTAATATTCCTTCTATTTCATTAGAAAATTTAATAACACTTAAACTTACCGGTTTGGAACCAATATATTTAACTCTGCTATTCGAGAGATTCCCATTTATAGTATCTATTTTGATTCTTGCATAAACACCATTCTCCATACCAATATGTACATGTGTCTCTTTACCCGACAGTTTTAACATCTTCAAACTAGAACTATTCGCCGATAATGCTTGTAAAGATTTGATTTCAAGACAATTGTGTTCCTGTAACGAGACCACTTGAATTGTTTCATCAGAACAGCCAATAATTGCAAATGGACTTTTTTCACTAATGTTTTCTTGAATTGCCATTGCTGTTATCGTGGTTGCAATTTCTAATCGATCTTGATATTCAATCAATTGATCATCAGTTGCATCAATTTCAAAATACACCACACTTAAATTGGATAAGGCAATTAAAACTTGTTGATTATTAGTAGTGGCATGAGTAATTGTTATTCCTGCTGGCGGGAACCAATCAGTAGTTTTTTTATTCCCATTTACCGTCCTCACATGCTTAATACCATTAGAATAAATTTGTACTACTGATGCAATTCCTACTTGTTGTACTGCTATAGTAGGTTGGTCTAACACAAATTCAGAATCCTCAACGTCTTCAACAACTTCTCCAATAGAAAGCACCAATGTTTTGGAAGACAACGATGACGATATCACTAAATATTCATCATTGGCCGACTCTAGTGATAATTTGGTTGTGAAAATATCTGTTGGCGTTATAGGCAATGGGGACTCAACTAATGTAGTTGTTGGAACACCATGAGTTATCGATTTGACATATGAATGAGAAGATAAAGTGACTAATTTGGAATCTATAATTTTAGAATCAGTTATAGGACTCAATGTTTCCAAAACGTCAATCAATGCCAAATTATCCAATCCTTTCAACTTAAATGAGGTGACGGATTCCCGGACACTGTTCAAACTTTCATAATCCGAAGAATTGATGACCAATTCACCTTCTGTTAAATCATCACCCAATTTTTCAAATTGATACAACAATTTATCATTATTTAATACATTGGCAAATAAAAATCCATTCTTGAAAATATTTAGACTGAGTGCCGGTGGGATAGTATCAAAATAAGTAATTGATATATTCTTAATAATTTCTTTATCAAAATCATAATCAACAGTTAATTTAAACAAATCACCTAATGCGTTTTGTAGTAATATAAAAAATTTTTTCTTCTTCAAAACATGGGTAACGTGGTTAACAATAATGGAATCTTGTGTTTGTCCGTTTCGTCTTGGCAAAGGTAAATATATTCTAGGACCATCTAATTTATCATAGAAACACCAATTGGTCCCACAAACAACCATACCTCCAATATGACCAGGTAACGGGATCAAATAGTTAACATCATTGGGTAATGGATCCAGATTTGACGAATTGGGTTTCTTTTTAACAACATGGTTCAAACCTTGATCTAATTCATAATAATTTATAATACACTTTTTCTCTGGAGTCAATTCAAGAGCTCCAAATAATGGATTGTTATGATCTGTATTCAACGCAACTATTTTCAAACATAATACTTGCTTAGAATGTGCCTCTAAAGGTGAACTTAACTCCTTGCTTCCCAGAGAATTTGATTCTATTTTATAAAATAGCTTATTCTTCTCCATTGCTGCTACTAATATACATCGATTCTCAGGGTCAATGGCCAAATTTTCACCAACATAATTTCTCCCCCATCCATTTTTTGTCATTGGCTCTTGAATCTTTGAGATAAATTTTTTAGTTTTATTGTCATATTGTAAAATTGAGAGATTTCCTGAATCACTGGTAATGACTACCCCGTCAACTTCAGAAAGACAAATCTTTTCAATGCTATTGATTATTCCAAGTAGGTTTTGAGAAGATTGAAGTTCAAGTTTCCCTGCTTCTTCATTTATTTCGAATAATTGTAATGTAGTAGATGAGACAAGAACTAATTGTTGCGCATTCTTGGTGGAATTGTCTTGTTTGTAAAACTGCCCCACTATCGAGGATATATAATATGAAGGCGGCTTCAAAGTTAAATTATACAAGTATACTGATTCATCATTTATCAACATTATAATATGTCTGTTTTTGTAGAAAGAAAATGGTCTACACTTGGTGGTAAATTTTTTTTTTTTTGGTCCCGAGATATTTCCATCTCTCATCATCATCACCAAACACAAAATTCGAAAAAAACAAACACCAAGCAAAACATTAACAATATCAAATTCTACTTCCAACAGGATAGATTAGCCAACCACTTTTACGGAATAAGATGATTTGACTTGTATCTTTGAGTTTATACAAAGACAAGAAAATTAATTTGTAAATTCTAATGTATTATATCATTATATATCATTACTCAATATGTACTGTTGTTGATTTGACTACATCTAACTCAGCATCATCGACAACTTCTCCCATATTATCATCTTCCAAAGCAGTATGGTCTTTAATCATAAAAAATATTAACGGAATAGCCAATACTAAAGAACCTTGTACCAATCCCCATGAAGATGCAAACAAGCTCATATATTTAACTTCAAGAGAATCCAATCTCCAAGCAATAGCAGCCCCAGCAGATTGAATACCTTTGTAAAACCCAGCGTAAAGAGCAGTCTTTTTCGGATTATTGGACATGGCTCCCAATACCCAAATTGTATAAGTTTGGAAAATAGCATCAAAAACACCGTAAAATATGTAAAGGAACATTGGACCGATATAAGCACCATCTTTGAAATCCAATTGAGAGATCTTTGGTGGTTTTGATTCGACTTCTTCACGAGTGAAACTCATTTGGAATTTTAAACCACCACCCCAAATGGCTAAACTAGTGACAAATAATATAGCCCAACCAATTTTGGCACGAGTTGAACGTTTAAATTTCTTGAAATCAAGAATATAACCCAATACAATGGCACCAAACATTTGTGCTAACCAATATAACAATGAATTTAACGATCTTGTTCTTAAATTGAAACGACCATAATTGACATTATTGAATTGATAAGTATAAAACCAATTGGAAGCGAAAAACATGGGGAACATTAACAAGATTTTTGGTTCTTTAATTAATGTTCTACCTAATCCAATCAATTCGTCTTTCCAGTAAGGGTGAGTTTTAGTCATTACTCTAGTACCATCTGATTTCCATACTTTAGAAATTGGTAACATGAAATTAGCCAATACTGATCCACAAATCATCAAGATAATAAAAGCAATAAAAGTCCCATCACTAGCAGATGAACCTTGGTTGTGCATGTTTTCTGCTAATGGGATAATTGAACCAATGACTGCACCCAAATTGAAGATGACCCAAAATACCATAATGGCTCTACCTTTGGTTTGTTCAGTTGGATATGACATTATAATGGTTCCTTGAGCTGCCCATAAAAGAGAGGCACAGAACCCTAAAAATGCACCAGCAAATATAACAAATCCTTTATTTTCATTATGATTGAATGACAACAACGAGCCGGCATAAATAGCATACCCAAACCCACCAAACACCAACGACATTTTGACACCAATAACATTACAAATAGTACCAGCAAAAAACCCAACAGTTGAAAATGTAACATATAATGCTGTATTAGCAAGATCAGCAGTTTTTTTATCACTAATAGCTGCACCAATCCCAGAAAGGGCATTAAACATACCTGGGGTCAAAAACACCACGAAGGCAAGTAACACTATTTGACACATAGCACTAGAGAACCGGAATTTGGCTCCTAAAATATTGATTTGTTTATCAATCCAACTTCCACTAGCTTTAATTTCGGCATTTGTATGATGTTTTAATTCTAAATGTTCTGGTTGAACTTCTAAATCTTTGTTACTTGAACTCGTATTGGAATTAATATCCATTTTAGTTTGATCTTTCTCCATTTGATTTGCTAGTTGGGTTGAAGTAAAAAGTTTTATTTTATTAAAATGAAAAAAAGAAAGAACAATTATTTTTTAAATTTTATGATATCAAGGTATATTGATTAGAATTTATAGATCTTGAATTGCAAAAACAAGGGTTGTTCCAATGCCGTAAATCTGTGGTTAGGTATTTTTCTTTTTGAATTGCTGGTGTCTCCACTTTATCTTTTGAAAACTTTCCAATCTAGATACAAGGAAATAACCAAAAAAAAAAAAACTCTATTAGTTAACGAGTGACGTTTATTAGATTAGACAATGTGAAATAACTTTATTGTTTTGAGTAATTCAATCAAGTATCTTTAAGCAAAGTAAAAACAAACTAATTTCAATTGTATGTAGGTAGTATTTTATAAATAAAAATGGAACATGAAACCAGAAAAAAAAAAAAAACAAGTGGAAACCAAGAAATCTATATACTTCTAATCTTTATAGATTTAAGATTATACTAGGAAGAGTATTTCATATACCAAAAAAAAGCCCTCGAGTTATTCCTTTTTTGTTAAACTGATTGTCGATTTCCATCATCGTGTGGGTTAAAAAAAAACAATACAACAATAGATAGCCGCATTACATTCTCCACTTTTATAGCCTTTAAGAAATTAACCCTAACAGAAGGGAAAAATTTTTTTCCCACACTTCATTTTTTCCGACGACAAGATTATGCGCTCTCATTCCACCTGTCAATGTCAAAGTTCTTGGTCCTTAGTAAAATCTTCTACCACTATTGGATAAACACAGAGTAGTGATGTTGAACAGTAACTAAGGTGTTTCAGCTCATATTACAAAGTCCTTCATTATTACAGAGTGGCTTATGTAAAACAATAAATTCTTGTGGCAAGAAACTTATCTAAATTAAATCGAAAAATCGTAAAATGTTACCATGTTACATTTCCTGTATATAAAGCTCAACCCATTAAATGCAACAGAAATTTTCCCCTTTCACTACTACTTGGTGGATTGTTTAATTTCATCCCTGCAGCTACCGTCTATTAAGTGAGAATGTTAGTCTTTATTTAGGGTCAAACTACCGAAAAATGTAGTTTACTAGCTATTGTTAAAAGTAAAACAAACACTGTTATAACGCCATTTAATATAAGATTTTCAAGATCTTTTCACGAAGTTAGTCGTATTGGGAACATAATGCCTTGGACATTTATTCCCGCCACTTTACAAAGCCGTTTAGAAGGCTTTTCAGCAGTAGTTTTGTGTGCTAATCCAGCTGAACTGAGTAGGCTTGCAATAAACCAAATATCAGTTCATGTATCTGAAATATGCCTTTAGCATTTTGTTAAACAACAGGCACCGTTTGAAACATTTGTTAGGTATTTCCAGACAACAATAATAAAAAACATCAAAACAACTCGTAGTGTATACCTTGAATATTGGTTTGCATCAGAAAATTATGTCCCACTTGAGCTTATAGTTACAAACCGTTGATATCAAATATCAACTAAGTTCTAAAACTAAATTCTAACTACCCTAAAAAGACAAGGTTTTATCGGATAATTCGCCGATATACATCTTCCCATCCAGTTTATACGTTTCCCACAACTCAAAGTTCAAGATTTCGAGAATAATATTGTTGTTACTAGTCGGATTGTGTTAAAGTTTTTGTCAGATTGTGTGGGGAAGAATCAAACACTCACCTGGGGTAAACAATACTGGTTGCAATGATCTATAGCTAACTATAAATTATGTTGTATTCAAATTGCAACAGAACTTTTCCAAAAAACATTCATGTTACATTGTACTTCTTAATGTAACATGAAACCAATGTTACTTTTTTTTTGTTGAATCGGAAAAACATTCCGCGTTAAGACCCCTAACGTAAGCGTAGTTTTAATCTATCGTCAAGTTTATTCAATAGATTACAACAATAAACCATAGATAAGTAAGGATCGAGAAATCCAATTAATAGAGATAACAGCTACATTATATATGTATATCATAATCTTTATTTGTAAAAATATATATTGAGAAGCATTCATTGGTATCACCTCACCGTCCCTGTTTACTCTAATTCTTTGCCCACACTAATTATTGAAGCGATCAATTCGTCAACAATTTTATCACTCAAAATAGGAGAATTGAACACCACACGGAAAAATTCACCTTGAGTATCATCAACAGGATTAGGACTAAAATCAACTAAATATTTCCCTAATTTATGTAATTTTCTCGAGACATATCTTGTTATTTCAGTATTTGATTTGTTCACAGTTGCTGGATGATAATAGAAACAAACTTGAAGACATTGAGGTGATTGAGGACCAACAATTTCGAAATTAGGATTTGATCTTATTGATTGAACAAAATATTCCATAATAGAATAAGCATGTTCAACACGTTTGGCGAATCCTTGTTCACCATAATATAACCAACCCAAGTAAAATTTGAAGGCATCACTTCTTCTACCACACCCCATTGTACCATCAGCAAGATCATAGTTTTCATCAGAACCCAGTTCACGTCCATGGAATAAATAAGGAGCTTTCAATGACATGGCAGTTTGGAAATTGGCCATTTGAGGCAACAACAAAAATGAACAAGTGTTTGGAATACCCAACATTTTATGGGGATTAACAGTAATGGAATCAGCATATTCGCTTCCGGCTAATCTATCTCTATATTTTGGTGAAAAAATAACATTTCCACCCCAGGATCCATCAATGTGGAAATGGATATTGTGTTCTTTGGCAACTTTACTAATTTCCAAGAATGGATCATAGGACCCAAACACAGTAGTACCGGCAGTGGCATTAATATATAATGGGGTATAGCCTTCTTTCTTGGTTTTTTCAATCACTTGTTTCAAAGAATCAACATCCATTACACCATTTTCATCAACATCAACTTTAAATACATTTTCTGATCCCAATCCCAATAAGATAGCCCCTTTTTCAACAGAATAATGACAATGTTTACTAGTATACAAGGCAAACTTGTAATTACCATTGCCCTTGACTTTAGTATCAGGATATTTCAACGATCTGGCAATTTGCAAACTGGTAATATTGGACCAAGACCCACCACTAAAAGTTAACCCCCCACAAGTTTCATTATGGAAAAATAATTGAGCATATTTTTTACCAATATAATTTTCAAGCACTGATAACACTGGTGAAACAGTATAAACATGAGAATTGGTATTTAAAATACTCAATAATATATCAGAAATCACCCCAATAGGATTATTTGAGGCATATAGTTTATCTAAAAATCCAGGGTTCCAAGTATTTACTGAAAATTTCAATACTTTATCAATAGTTTCAAATAATTCTTCTTCACTGCATGGTTTATCTAAATCATTATCGGGATCAATAAATTGTTGCTTTAAAAATTTTGGTTCATGGAAAGTACCCAAGGATTCTGGTTTATAATTGGATGATTTAGGATCAGCTTCATCAATATAAGCAAGTAACCGAGGTTTTAATTGGGTTAATAAATTATCTAATTCTTCAGATCTATTGGATTCTAAATTTGATTCAATTGTCATTATATTCTAAAAGGATAAATGTATCTATATGTAAAAGAAATAAAAAAAAGGAAAGGAAAGGAAAGAACTTAATATAGGAAAGAAAGAAATATAAATAAAAAAAAAAATTTAATCGTTATAAGCCTTACTGTAGTTTGAAAATTTGAAATTCAATAATTTCTTTTTTTTTTCGGTTTGTTGGTTTTTTTTTTTGCATTCCTACTAGTACTATTACTACTACTACTACTGTTGTGGTCCTCCCTCCTCCCCTCTCTTTAATTTTATGCAGTCAATTTGATTATTGCAGCAATCTACATGAGTGGTAGTGTTAAATGGGCAAATAATATAACCTACTATACAATATAATTATGAGCCACAACAACAGCAGTACTAATCAATTGGAACCCCGGGAGTCGGAGGAACAAGATAAAACACCCAAAGACCAAAATATTGAAATAATTTAATTCAAGACTTGATAGAACTTGTTGAGGTTTGAGTTGATAAACATTGTCCCAACATTATAAAATCTCTTGTTGTATATCTGGTGGGGGGGGTATGAAATTCTCGGAGTTTGATAATACAATGAACTTGTATTACCATATAAGCTGCTCCCCTCCTCTTCGTATAGACCAACAAGGAATCTTTGACTACTCTCAACGTATGGTATTCTCCTCAATTTTTGAAACTTCCCGGAACCAATAACAGTTAATTATAATATTTCTTCGGGACTGGCCTTGGAAACGAAGAATTGTTACAACAAATTGACAGCCATTTGTATTACAATCCTAACTTGTATACACAAGCTCATGAACTACTTATCAGCAAACTTCCAATTTTTCAATAACTCTAAGGCAATATAATCACAACCCATTCTAGTGTAAATCATGCAAATTCTAATAAGCGTCTCCGATAACTCTGATTTGTAAAAGTTTTCGCTATTCAACAAAAGAATTGGATCGTGTAAATAATCCATGTTTGAAATCAGTAATTGATTTTCAGCTATATCTTCAACTCCATACACTTTAGCAACGGCAACTGCAAGATCAGAATCAACTTTATCTGCAAGTATTCTGCAGCAATCTTTAGGAGCATCTGCTAATAAGAAAAAGTATGCAGCATCCAAATATCGATGCAACCCTAATAACACATAAGCATTTTTCAATGCTGAAGATCTATTAGAAGCTTGCGTAAAATCTTTTTGCATAAAGCCAATAATTTTATTCTTTTCTTTATCGTCTTTATGTTTGATCAATCTAATCAAAATATCTTTCTTCTTCAACAGAAGATAATACAAACATATTCTACCCAATGGTGCATCCTTGAACTCCAAAGCAGCCATTTTTTCAAATAGTTTGGTGAATGAATTTTTTTCAACCCAAAATGGCATACCACTATCTTTCATTTCCTTCCATTTAATTTTACCTCCATAATGCTTAGTAACATGTTCTAATAGAATGTCAGGAGTCTTACACATCATGGCCCATTGTATTTGGGCTAATCGTTTCTTTGTGGTTGCTGAAGATGTTGATGTGGCAGTCGCAGTACTCGATAATTTCAACAGAATTAAATATCTGATTCCATTAGGATCCAATTCTACCAACATATCCTTTGTAAAATCTTTAACTATAACAATTGTGGAAATCAAAGTTGATTGCTGGTGTCGGGTCAACAAAGGTAAGGATATTTTCATAAGTCTCTCAATCAATAAATCAGCCACCTCATCATTAAACTCAGTGAATGTATCCAAAGTTAATGACATTCTTCGTTTAGGCTGGTAGATTTCATCATTACGAAATAAGTTCTCAACATCAGTGTTCAAATCCCATGTGATAACATCTCCTCTTCGAATGACTTGGAATAATTGTACAAGTATTTTCTTCACCGCAGTAAATTGCATAATAAACAAAGCTTGTATCACAAATTGTGGATGGAAAATTGGTAATGGACCATTAAGAACTCTAACTAAATAAGAAATATCAAATACCATTTCTTCATCGTCGTCCGTGTACCCACTCATCAATTGACGTATGGTACTGTCGATAGCACTTGACCCTAATTTCACCCACCTATCATCAATGAAAAATTGATTACCGGCACCAATGATTAAGTAGCCTCCATCTAGCCATATCAGGTCTCCAATTTCATGTGATGTATAATCGGAAATGTCAATCTTCTTCAATGTAGCATATGCTGGAATTTTGTTTGTATAATCATAACGTAACTGAGTGTACAATAATACAAAACGACTGAATCCAACAGATAAAAGAGCATTTGAGGTCAGTTTCATCTTTGATGCACTAAGAAACGTCCAGTCCAAATCCGTAACTGGACCATTTGATTCTGGGAAGGTTTCTTCATATTCCAACACCCCCTGCATGACATCCCATATTGACAATTTATAACCAGTAGAATCCACAACAGCAAATTTGTTAATAACAGTTGAACCATGAATCTTGCTAGCAGCGGAAACATTTGTTTCAAGTTCACTGACTTTTTTCCATCTAATAGACTCGTCAAAATTTAACGAATAGCTCTTTAGCAATCCATTTTTGGAAATCACTGCAATTAAACTTTTGTTTGCCTCGGAGACAAACGCATCCACGGCAGTGGCTTGATAAATCTCTTCCTCTTGAGGAAGCGAAGCTACGCTTTCTTCATCAAATAATATATCAGTAATCTTATTCTGTTTATAATGTAAGGAAAGTTTCCATGATTTTATTTGATCATGGGCATACAATGCCACAACACAATACTTTCTTTCTGCTTGAGTATTATCAGGATACTCGGTTAAAACAAACACCAATGGATCTTTCTCAACCCCAGTTTTAACCTTGGTAATTAAATCTGCGGGTTGATCATCATTAGTAGAGCCATTACAATCCCAAACACTAATTTCGTTGTTCCTGCCTGTGGTAACAACAATGTGTCTTCGTTTCCAATCAACTGGTGGCTCTACATCATTGATTATCACTGCATTCACTATACCTGACTCAACATTTATCTGGAATCTTTTAGTCACCGACATGGTATTAGTTTGAAGCAACATTGGTTCCCAAATATAATTATGTTGAGGGAAATTCAGAATGGAAAGCAACACATTGTTCTGTGAGAAAGACGAGTTTGACTTGACTAACTTTCTAATTGATTTGGTGTGGCCTTGGTATTTGTTTATCAATACAGATTCAAGTTTGGAGCCACGTGCTAACTTTTCGATATTCATAATATTAAATCTCAATGTGTTTTTAACTCTGTCATGTAGCAAAAAGGTTAAAAAGGGCACTCTTTCATTTAATATGCAAATTTCTTTCACTAATAGCGGTTTCAATACGGTAGTGATAAACTCTTCCGATTCAATATAACTGCTTGATATTTTCTCTGTTTTTACTTGTGTGTTGATCAATGGATATTCATTCTTACCAAAATGGTAGTTCCCTGATATTGGTGTAAAAAGAATTTTGGTTGGTGGACACTGTGAGATATTTGTGATAGCATAAATCTTTACTTCTGCAGTATCTGATACAACAAACAATAAATCTAAATCATTAATATCTAAACCGTTGAATAAAGTGCAATCACTATTCTTCAAGGCAGGGATCAATGTCTCACGTAAATGGTAATTCTCTATCACAATAACAGTACTTATCTTCAGGAAAACTTCCTTCAAATCAAGTGTAGCCCAATTATTTATCTGGTTATGACCACTATGTTCACATGAAGCCCACACTCTGAATTTGTAGTCCGAACAAAACGAATAGATAACTTCACCTTCATCGGTCGCATTGTTTAAATAGTCTCGAATATTTTTGATGTTAGCCATGGATGCATCTATTTCGTTCTTTTTGTCTTCTTCAGTGATTTGTTTCTTCAAATGATAATCGATCACAAACGTCCCCTGTGGATGTGGTAAATAGGTTACTTCAAACAAAGTGTTTTCATCACCATAGCTGATTCTTGTCCAGACTTTAATTAACCGATCAAACAGTCCACTTTTCGTCATTATCATTTTTGAATTAGGGGTTACCAATATTTCAGTAACAGGGTTAACTTGATTTGCTTGCCATCGTTTTCTATATTTCAACTCCCCATATTCCTCGTACAAATAAAACAAGTATAATCCCGAATCCGTACCTACGACAATTTCATTTTCCTCTGATGCCCACTTAATACAGTTTATTGTAGACTCGTTGACATCTATTTCAATACTCAGTTGCCATTTAGGTATTTTCATATACTCGTTCATTGGTTTATAGACGAGAATTTTGGACTCAATAGAAACTAGTATGTATCCGTTTTCAGGGTTGATATCAATAGCCAGTGGATCTCTATCCAAATATATTGTTTGCAAGCTCTTGTCTACATTAAATGGATTTGGGTTTTTGTTAGTTGGCTGAACCGTGCCACCGGTAATTATCAAGTTGTTACCGGAACCATATGCTATAATGTGGTGGTTCTTCCAATTGGAATGCGCAACAGAATAATTACTCTTGTTGACTTCTCCTGGAATAAATGTTATAGTCATGAATACTTAATGGTTATGCAGAATCCAATGTATTGTTGTTCAAATGAATGTAGATTTATGTAAGCTCGTTATTTCTAGAAGTATGATCGGACTATGGTTTCGTTTGTTGTAATTTTTTTTTTTTTTGGTTTTGCTTTGCAAGCGAGAACACGGTGTGTAAACCGAAGCAGTTGTTGTTTTCTCTACATCTGGAATAAAGACACCTGTAGAGCTTACCAGAAAATATTTCACAGAAGAATACTTATTCTAAAATCTACTGGTGGAAACATTGCCAGTTGAGATATTTGTTAGTACATTTTTATTGCTGAACAATGGGAGCATGCTAGTTCCGTCTTCCCCCCACAAGGCGAGAGAAAGCTCCAAGCCGAGAAATAAAAAGAAAATAAAAATCATACAGAGCAAAAAAAAAAAATATAACCATCAATATATATCACACCACATACGGAATAATGGGTGCTAGGTATGTACCGACTTTACCCCCAAAAAGTTTAATACTTTCTTACGTTACTAACTCAAGTTTAGTTGCAAAGATCAAAGAAAAGCTCTTGCTATATGTTTACAAAGATCTCCATGTGTTCTACTAGATAGACACACACCAAAAGAATGTTTGTCAGATCCCGATTTAAAAAAAGACTTACCCGAATTATGTAAAGCACAGTTCAGAGCATTTATGGAATGCAAAAATGGGATGTTTGATATGAGAAAAAGAATGAGAGGTAACGCACCTTTATCAACAGGTAAATATGATGAAACCTTTGATAACTTATCCACTGGGAATTTTGATCCTCGTGAAGAAATGAGAAAATTAGATGTGTTGAATAGAAATTTGTCCAGACAGCAACAAGCCCAAGAAAAGAAAGATTAAACTTTTATCGTGGTATTGGTTTTACGGGTTGAAGAAGAAAGAGGACAGAACATGAACTTATATTTCACTTGTATATAGTTGCCCCTTCCAATCTAATTTACCTTTTGCTATTTAAATATACCTCCTTTTCATTTGATAGTTTGGTAAGAAATTTTTTAAAAACAGTATTGAATCTTGACAAATGTGTAAATAAACCATTCATTTCTAGTAGTTTATCAATTTGTGCTAATAACTTGACATTTTTGTCACTGGTATCTAATTGATTTTTTATTGAGGCAAATAACTCATCAAGAGCATTTTGAAATTTGTCAACTGTGAAAGATAGTTCGTCGTCTTGAGATATTGAATTGTAGACTAACTCAAATATATGTAATACCTTTGTAAGGTTAGATTTGACTTGTTTCAATTGGATTAGTTTCAGAATAGCTTCATTATTTATGGTTGACTCGTCCAACTGCCTATTGATCTCATTCAACTCTGTTTGTAAAGACAACACGGCGTTATTGAAAACATGTACATTATATTGCAATCTCGTGGTGCCACTCTCTTCATTATTATTAATTATTTCATTTGATTTATCGAATGCGTCTAGTTTCTTTTGTAAGCTATCATTGGTTAACATGTTCGTATAGTAATCAAGATGAGTTATCAAATGGGATATGTCGTTGGATAGTTTTGTTAACGACTGTTTTGAATATGCCGAAACTGGTGTTGTCGAGCTAGCTGGATTCAGATTTGTTATTGAATTCACAAGTTTGTCAATGTAGCTGGATGGATTGAAGTCATCGTCAAAATACATAGACAATGACTCGTCAGTGTTTGTCATTTTGCAGTTGTAATATCAATCCAAGTATAATAAGTAAACAAAAAAATGGAAAAGTGTTAACCAAAATTCAAAATCAACCAAAAAAAAAAATCTGGCTCGATCAATTTTTTCAAAACAATATGTTAACATTCAAAAGAATTGGGGGTTTAAGACGTGCCCACAAACATGGTCGAAGTTTATTTTTCTTTACAATTATTCGACTAAGTATAGATTCGGCATTTTATAATATACTTATAAGCTATAGAAAAATTAATACTTTTAGTAAAGAGAAAGAATATACAAAAATATCATAAAAACAAAAGGGATATAAGCCAATAAAAACTGTATTGTGAAAGTCAAAATAACAGTAAAATCGAAAAAAATTTAAATACCATAAACGAAGTTCTGATCGTACCAGTTATTTGCCGGAAAAATATAAAAAGAATAAACTGGTATTAGTTAAGCAGAATGGATAACTTTTTAAAAGTGGTGATTTTTGAAGATATCAAATCCAATTTGGAAACCAGCACTGGCACTGGCAGCAGCACCGCCATGACCGATACTAACACCTTTACCAATGTACCCGTTGTAACCAAAGTAACCGGTTGGGCAACCCAAATCGACAGTCTTGGTACCGGTAACACCCAAAGTAACAGTTTGAGTCAATGGACAGTAAGTAGTGACAACAGTTTTGACATCAGAAGTAGTAAGTGTGACGACAGTAAGACCAGTTGGAGCAGTTGTTGGATGACAAGCATTGTTAGAACAAGAAGTGATAGTAACAACCTTAGTGGTTTCAGCAGTAACAGTGACGAATGAGGTGGAGTAAGATCCATCTGGAGTAGTTGTAGAAGCAATAGAGCTAGTAGAAACAGTAGTAGGCTTAGGTTTACTACTGGTAGTACTAGTAGTAGCAACACTTGAAGTAGATGAGGAACTAGTAGTTTTTGATTGGGTGCTTGTGATAGCGGTGGCACTTGATGTAATAACTGGAGGAGTTGGAACGCCTGGACAAATTTGACACACTGATGGTCTTCCAGCATGTGGACATGGACCATTGTATTTGATAGAACCTTTGATAACGGAAACAATACCAACTGAATTGTCAGTACAAACTTCAAACTTAGAAGGATCGTAACCAAGACCAATGTCAAACTTTTGGGAAATGAATCCATTAGCAGTCAATGTCAAAATACCAGTTTTGGTGTCGTAAGACCAACCTTTTTTCCCAGCAATAGTAATAGACAACAAAGGCAAGTTCAAACCAATTTTATGAGAACCATTAGCACCAAAATTGGCAACCTTGAAAGTTTGTGGGAGTGACACTGCTTGAGCTTGAATAGTTGGGTTACCTTCACCCAAGTAGAAAGTATGTTGAGCATCAATTGACAAGAATGAGTTGGAAATAAAGAATGAAGAAGATTTTTCCAAGGCAATACACCCACTACCAATAATTTTTGTTACTTGTTTACAGAGCTGGTTGGTTAAACAAATAGTACCATGGTTTTCAATTGTGCCACCAACAACACCCAAAATGGCGACAGAGATTGATTTGATTTCTTGAAAAAGATGTAAACAACCGTGATTTACCCAATGGGAAGCGGCAATGTTAATGATCGGAGCCAAAACGTGACCTTTGAAAGCCAAAATGATTTCACCAGTGTTGACAAAAGACTTGACAATAATATTACATGTACTAGCAGCGGCAGACTCTAAGGTGTGAACGATCCATTTACCCTTGTTTTCAATCTTGTGGAAAATGTTGTTAAAGGTAAGTTTTAAGGCTTTAGCAGTAGAAGCAATAAGGAACTCACAATCTTTTTCAATGTTAATATCACCTTGGAAAGCACAATCAAAAGTGTTGATTAAAGAAAATGAAGCACTCTTTTGAATGGAAATGTCACCAACACCAAAATCAAATGCAGCATATTTGGTTAATGAAGAAGTGACATCAAATGTAGCTGACACAGTAGCACTGGTAGCTAATAAGGGAATAACAAGGTTTGACAATAACATCTTTGATTATGAAAACGAAAGACTAGTGTTGAGCTGAAGAAAAGAGAAAAAAAAAGATCCAAGTCATGGAAAAGTTTATATCTTTATATACTTGACCAAAAAAGAATGAAAAAGCATTAGCTGTTTGTTGATTTGTTGTTAAATATGTTGACGAACAAGATCACTTGATGTTGTTGTTGTTGTTGCTGCAAATCTGTATTCAGGTCTACTAGTTTTTCATTCGATTTTTCAATTTTGTGTTTAGTCGTGTTTAATGACGAGATTTACATAAGTAATCTGCGTTTTGAATTAAATAAGAAACTAAGCAAGTTTAGACTATCAACTATTGGTTTTCATCATAATAATATATTTTGCGTCAATTTCATTTTGTGATGAAACATGCAATCAAGAGCAATTACATCAATACGAAATGGAAGCTGAATCAAATAAATTAATAAAAAAAAAGTAGATTTTGAAGCTTACACGTTTATAAGCCTAGAGCAACATACAAATTAAACTTTAATAGTTAATAATTTTTCACTACTAACGATATTGATTTTCTTATATTGGATCAAAAAATTTTTTCAAGATCTTATTGGTTCACATAATTTTTTTTTTAATCCGTATAAATTTACTTTCTCCTTGACGGTTACAGGAATTAAAGTTTCAAAACCATAATTAAATTTACGTGGTTTGAAACTACTTATAGAATACTGATCACCGTGAATTTTGAGCAATTATGCTAATGAAAGGGGACTATTGTTTTTTTTTTGTTTTCAAACAAAGAAGGCAATAAATTAATTCCCTAATTTTTGTGTGAAAATTTTGCTTCTAGTATAAATCCCTGAGACCTAAAAATAGAACCACGATGCTCAATTAAATCTATCTTAATAATTACACATTCTGTTCTATAACATAGAGGTATTAAGAATTTTTTGTTGTCGGATTTGCAGCAAAGAAAAGTATCCTTGGCAAAAGGAATAATTGAAATTGCTAATGAAATTGCTAATGTAATTGCTAATGTAATTACTGAGCTCTATTACAACAAAAGAAACGTATACGGATCTAGAAGTACTAAATTACCTTTCTAGTTTCAGAAGCTATTAGTTAACAATACTTTTATGAGCTTACTTTCTCCTTTTTTAGTCAAAGAAGCCGGAAATTGAATTTAGGAGAGGGTCATTTTGTGTATGTTATTGGCTACTTTTTTCAGACCAAATACAGTAGTTTCGTCGCGGTCGCGATTGTTGTTATTTTTATCTTTTTGGAACTTTGAGATTTGATACCCTTTAAGGGAATTACTACTCAAAGAAAAGTTTGGGACTGTTTATACTAGATTCTTGGCAGTTTTTATTACTTATTTAGTTTAAAAAACTGCTTGATTTGTAAGTATTGTATATTTTAAAAGCCCATAGATGACTTTTGACATCAAGTGAACAATGCAAGCTGTAATGCTGTATTGTTTCAGGTACAGTTACTTTTGTTTAACAACAACAACAGACAGTATGTCTAACTCCAGAAAACAAGAAGCAGAATGGTACACAAACAATTACGCTATGATAGTGTCTACAATTAACCAACAGTTGTTATACTTACCCGACCCGATAATCAAGAACTACCCATGCCTCCTGTCTTAGGTTCTGAGTTTTATATCTTTATTTTGATTATCCCTTTTTCTTATTGTTATTGTTTCATCATTAAAATATTTAATATACGACTTGAAAATCATTGCTTAATTTAGTTTTCTGCTTGAGGGGTTTTCCTATTTCTAGAGAAACTACTAAATTAATAACACAGGATAGCAAATCCACTAATGTTGTAAATCATGGACACGTTCAAAGTATAGTTAAATACAAATTAACTAACAATGTGACCATTATAAATAAGACGAGTCCTCTACCCAGGTTACAAGCTGGTAAACCCTGTGCAAAAAAAAACTTTATTTATTTTCTAGCTTTAAAGTTGAACTTGTCAACAAAAAAAGGGGAGGAGGAGGGGGATGGGGAACATAACTATAATCCACGCTTGTTGGAGGGTTGACATTACTACTTCAGCAAGATATTGGTGGTGATACGTCAAGATGATGATGCACCACTACTAAAATTGATTTATTGTCTAAGGCGAGCTTCTGTTTCTTTGTCCTTGTTTAAAGTATATGTATGCAGGATAGAAGGAGTGTAGTTACGAGCACTGGTGTTAATTAAAATTACGCGAACATGGTTTTATACATTCCAAGCGTGTATACTGCAAACCTCGGTTATTTGCAATATTAGCTATTAATATTTTAATCCAGGTTTTTGTTATATTACTTAGTAGAAGCTATTTATTAATTGCTCTTTAAACCAACTCAAACGTTTCTGCTTGTGCATGTATAATTTATTTACAATACAAAAATAGTTTTTTGCCCACGCAGAGAGAGTAAAAAGAAACCTGAGAATGTAAATCTTTAATTTTTAATTTTGCTGCAATAACTTCACTTGAAGTACTCTCTATTTCTCAATAATATACTCAGGGCCTGTTTACATCATTCGATATTTGTTTGTCCAATTTTACAGAAGTAATATGGGGTAAAAGTTTTCAAAAGGATATTTGGTATTGGTCAATTGCTTTTTTTAGTTTTGGTTAACTAAAGCAATTGATGACAATTTGATAGACATTTAAAGTCTTCCAAATTGGTTTATCAAAACTGATATACATTAGTTGACTATTTGTTTCTGGTCAATCATTGCTCTTTCCTAAATTAGCTAACTCGGAAACTTAAGACTGAATTTAATAAAGTCCAATTGATTCATCGTGTTTGTGTATTTGCTTTGTGAATTTCGATTTGCAATAGTGTGACTCCAAACTGAATTATCAAAAATTTAAAATAGCTAAGATAGAAAATATTATATCTTAATGTTCATATATCTAAATGTATTTCACAAAATATTAAGAAAAAAGGTATACTAAACTATATATAAAATTTATTTTGAAATCATATAACAAACAATGAAGTAAATTCAACTCGATTCATTTTTTTCATTCTAAATAATTAAAACCATGATAGCTGCAACGGCACACAAGAGTTCAATACTGCTGTAGACGGAGTTAATGGCACCAGCATTTTTGGAAGATTGAACAGTAACATTAGTGGTGTTGGCTACTTTTTGATCACGTTTGATTGCATCAAAACCAATCTTGAAACCAGCATGAGCATTGGCGTCGATTCCTTTATCGTCAGCCTTAATACCTTTGCCAACATAACCCTTGTAACCAAAGTTACCAATTGGACAACCTAAATCAACAATTTTTGAACCAGCAATTCCCAAAGTCACCGTTTGAGTCAATGGGGCATAGGTTGTAATGACTGTTTGGATATCAGAAGTAGTGAGTGTAACAACGGTGACACCAGTGGTTGCTGTTGTTTTATGACAATGATTATCAACACAGGAAGTCAAGGTGAGAACTTCTGTAGTTTCAGCGGTAACAGTTACATACGATGTGTAGTAAGAGGTGACACCAGTAGTGTAGTACTCGGTTGATAATGAAGTATGTACTGGATTAGATGGAGTGGCAAATTGAGAACTAGATTCAACATCCTTTTCTGAAGAAGTGTCAGTAGTTGATTCTTGATTTGTTGCAGGTGTTACAACTGAAGTGGATTGATCCAAAGTTTCTGATTTTTGCTCAGTGGTAGATTCATGACTGGTTTCAGCTGTAATATCAGTGGTACTTTCAGATTTGGATAAAGACACAGACACGGTTGGTTCTAATGAACTTGATTCAGATGCAAAACTTTTCGTAGATTGAGTTGTAGATTCAACTTCCTTTGGGATGGGTGATTGAGGAATATATTCAGTGACAGTTACTGGAGTACATTGACAAATCTGATCTGAAGTACTTTCGAAGGGGTATTCCAGAGATGATGCAGATGCTTCCAAAGAAGTGCTTGTTTTTGTCAATTCAGTTTCAAATGTCTTAGTCTTGTGAGTCTTTGTTTTCTTTGATTTTGTGTACTTGGTTTCTGTAGAGCTGACAAAATCACCAGTCGTTGGAGCATCAGTAGGGATAGTAGTGGCAGTGTCATCATCTCCAGTACTGGTAGTATCGTTTTCGGTGTCGGTGGCACCCGTTTTAGAAGCACTATTATCATTTCCAGTGGAAACAGTTGAAGCTGTGTCATCGTTACCAGTGGTAGCAGTATTGTCATCACCAGTAGTAACAGGTGTGGATTCAATGCTATGGTTACCAGTTGTGGCTGTTGTAGAATCATTACCAGTAGCATCAGTTGTAGAAGCAGTATCATCGTTACCAGTGGTGGCAGTATTGTCATCACTAGTAGTAACAGTTGTGGATTCAATGCTATGGTTAACAGTTGTAGCCGTGTCATTATCACCAGTTTTAGCTGTTGTAGAAGCAGTATTGTTATCCCTAGTGGTAGCAGTATCGTCATCACCAGTAGTAACAGTTGTGGATTCATCGTGACCATTATCAGTTGTGGTAGTGCTGTCCTTACCAGTAGCATCGGTTAAAGTTGTTGTGTTACTGTTACCCGTTGTGACAATTGTAGAAGCAGTGTTGTCATTATCAGTGGTAACAGTTGTATAATCATCACCAGTAGTTACAGTAGTGGAATCATTATCGTCATTACCGGTACTAGCAGTTGTGGATTCACTGTTGTTGTCACCTGTTGTAGTAGTACTGTCAGTACCACTAGCAGTAGTCTTGGAATCAGTATTATCATTACCAGTAGTAGTTGCCTTAGAAGTATTATCTGTGGCATTAGTTGTAGAATCAATATTTTTATTGACAGTAGCAGTAGTGGTGGTGGAATCAGTGTTATCGTTACCGGTACTAGCAGTTGTAGAATCATCACCAGTGGAGGTAGTGTTGTCATTACTGGAAGTGACAGTTGTTAAAGTCTTACCAGTAGCATCAGTTGTCGAAGCAGTGTTATCATTACCAGTAGTTGCACTCGTTTCAGCAGTAACTACAGGTGTAGTTGTAGTTATCCCTGATGTAGATTGAGAGTCTGTGTAAACAATAGTTACAACATTTTGAGTTGGAACTTCAACAATGATCCAACCAGAAGTTGTAATTGTGGTTATGTAGTCCCCAGTCCAAGTATTAGTGGTCGTCAAACAAGAGGTGGTGGTTTCCGGGATATCAACAATAACAGTATCAGTCTTATCACCAGTGACAGTGCTTGCCGTGATAAAAGATTCAGTCCAGGTTTTTGTAACAGTAATTTGAGGATTAGGAGTCGTTGGAACTTGAACAATCACAGTGTCAGTTTTGGTACCAGTTTCAGTGACGGTAGCAGTAGTGATTTCCGTCCAAGTAGTAGTGATAGTAACTCGAGGGTTTGGAATAGGAGCTTCAGATGTGGTACCACAGTTGATACTAGCGCCAGAAGTAGTTGTATACCAGGATCCAGATTTATCAGAAGAAACAATAACAGTATCAACTTCAGTACAAACAGCGCCATCGGTTTTGGTTGTAATAATAGACTTGGTTGTAGTAGATGGTTCAGCACCTGGAGCAGAATGAATTCCTGGACAAGCTTGACAGATGGATGGTCTTCCAGGATTTGGAGCTGGACCATTATATTTGATAGCACCATTAAAAACCCAAAGGAATCCAACAGATTCATCAGAACAAACTTCAAATTTGGATGGGTCATAACCAAGACCAATATCAAAATTTTGGGAAAGGAACTCGGTAGCTCTCAAAGTCAAAATACCAGTTTCTTCATCATAAAACCAGTCATGTTCATCATGATGTGGGAAATACATCAAAGGTAAGTTCAACCCAATTTTATGAGCACCGTTGCCACCAAAGTTGGCAACCTTGAATGTTTGTGGGAATGTTGTAACAACAGCCTGAATACTTGGGTTACCTTCACCCATGTATATCACCTGTCTTCTATCAATTGGAAATAATGAATTTTCAATGAAAAATGACGAGCTCTTTTCTAAGGCAATACACCCTCTACCATCAATAGTAGTTAACTGTTTAAAAATCTGATTGGTAAAACAAAGGGTACCATGGTTTTCAATTGTGCCACCAAAATGTCCCAACATGGCTAAAGATTTAGAAGGAAACTTTTGTAAGAAATGCATACGTCCAAAATTTTGCCATTGTCGAGCAGTAAGTGCAATGATAGGTGGTAAAAATCTTCCTTGGAATGCAAAGATAGCGTCACCAGTGTTAACAAACGAGGCACCAAGTATCTTACAAATGGCAGCAGCATGGGATCCTAAAGTGTTGACAACCAATAACCCGTCATTTTTAACTTTGTTGAATAAACCAGCAATATGGAGTATCAAGGCTCTACCAGTGGACGTGATGTATAACTTGGATTTTTCTTCAATGGTAAGATCACCTTTGAAAAGACAGTCAAAAGTATTAACTAATGAAAATGATGCACCATTTCTAATGGCAATATCACCAACATTAAAATTGAAATCATGATAATGGATTAATGAGCTAGAAACATCATAACTAGCAAACACAGTAGTTGCTGTTGCAATGAATAGCAAAAGAAAGTTCTTAAACAACATTGGGATAAAAACTTTTTGATGATTAGAAAAGATTGAAAAATACGAACCAAAATTTAGAATACTTCAAATCTTCATAGGGAAAACACAGCTGTTTAAATAATCAAATGTATATAATATACATCTGCCAGTAACCTATGGTCTGGAAGGTGAATAAAACATATTGTTTATGAAATTTCTGGTGGTTTTTCATTACAGCTCGTAAAGGTTGCAAATTATTTTTCATTTTATTTCTTCATATGTTCTGTATTATCACAATAGGTAATGCAGCATTTACCTCCAGCAGACTTAGTGTTAAGTAATTCATTTTAAAATTTCCCTCTGAAACGAACAAAGCACTATTATGAAAAGTACAAAAACTTTAGATATAATGAACAAAGTGTGGTGTTACTTTTCTTGCAAAAATATCAATTTGGAGAGTGGTTCGGCGTTTTTACAAGATGGCGTACATCAAATACGACGAGTTCTTGATATAAGTTCTTCCTGGGTATTAATTTAGACCCTTTTGACCCTTGACATTTGACCCTTTATTTCCAAAAAAAATGAAATGTATTTTGACCATTGAGTCGTTTTTTTCCTAGTGTTTGTATAGTTTGGTTAATTGGTAATGTTAACTAGCCATTACTAGTCTGAAAACTAGTAGGGCTACATTTGGATTTGTTCTTATGACTCTTTCATTGTCATATATCAACTGCCAAGCGTTTGCAATTATTTTCCGATGATTGTTTGTTTTGTGGGTGTAAAATAATCAATTGAATACTTGCTTGGGAAGAACCAAGGAAACAATAATAAAGCAACATGCTAGGAAAGTGATTTCAATGTGGTATAACCTTGAGGCAAAAAAGTAATTTGTTTTTCTTTTTCAGCGTTTGTAGATAATATTAAAATTCTCGTGATTGTGTCTCTATTATTTTATTGATTGGTGTAATTAATTGTTCACTGCATTAAGTATGGTAAGCATTTATTGGCCCTATTGTCGCAGATTATTGGATGGGCTCATAAATTTTCGTGTTTCAAATTTGTTAACCCTTCTGAGGTATACGAAACAAATTATTCGTCTAAAACAATACTGATATTAAGGCTATTGTTGAACAAGAATGAAGTGTACATTTATACTTGGTACTGAAAAAAACAAAAACAGGAAGAAAACGAAAAACGAAAAACGAAAAACCCTCGAAGTAATATGATGAGTAGGGTTGGAGTTTTTTTTTTTTGAGGTTTTGCTTGTCAAAGATTCCTCTGCAATATCAGATGCATGGGAGATCAAATTAAAACAAGATCTCGATTCCATATTTTTTAGGAAAATTAATTAGCATTATAAGTATAAAACCATTTCCTATTTTATTTTATATTTTATTAAGCACAGGGATCGATTGTTAATGTGATTAAACCAAATTTCTTCTTTGTACATTTGTGTTTGGCTTAATGATTGTATTTTTGTTCATCGTCTTTCTCGTCTACTTACTTCTGTTACTGTTAGTTTTCTCGTGTTGATTCTGCAAATAGAACTGACAATGCAAATAATAAACTCTATTGTTTTACCCTTTGCTTACTTTTTTTTTCTTTACATTGTTGAGAACAAGGGCTAATGTCCTTTTGACCGTGAACTCTTGTGGTGATTGAACTACAACTCCATGAGAGGGCTTTGTTCTGAAGACTTTCAAGATATTCGAAAACAAAACACTACGTTCGGACATAAGATTGGGTTTTCGAACCGAGTACTTGTAGTGCAACAATTCTTTTGTGATTGAGGGATTTATTTGGCTTGTGTATAGTGTGTATCAAGGCGGGCAATGCTTCACTGAGCTACACAGTAAGAGTCATTTAGTAATTGAATTATACATTGTAACCTTTTCCCTGGCTTGGAATAATCACAATCGATGAAAAAAGCCATCGATAATTTATTTTTAGAATGTGCATTATGCAAATTGCAAAACATGAGAACCTATACCTACACAAAAGCACTAAAGATTTATCGTTTCTAAAATATATCTACTAAACTCTCTTGTTTGGCTCAATCAGTTTGAGAATACTTGAAACACCACGAGTACGCTTTTGGGGGGTTTCAAATTGGGTAGACTGTTTGAATTTCTGAATGCTACCAAAAAATAGTCGAAATTACGTGATTCTTTGAAGATTATCATAATTGGACATTAGTTGATAGTGCTTTTAATTAGCATTGTCCACAGTAAAGTAATCAAAGCATGAAGTGCAAAGCACAGTTTTTTCGTTATAAACTGCCTATCTTGCGATACTCAGTAATTGTAACAATATATTCTCAAATATTGGTATAGTCACCACAGTGAGGAGTGACATTAGTCGATGGTGGTAAAATACTTTGCGAAAAAAGTTTAATCACCAAATCGAGCCGAATTCCACACAAAAATGTTTTGTTGCAAAGATACCATTATACTACCCAAAATCACACCAATGATATTAACCAAACAACTAATATGCTTGTTGTTATTGAGCTAAAAATATTGATCCCAATAATTACACTAAGAACTTTTCACCCAATCAAATTCTTTTCGCATTCTACCGAGATTGAGTTTTAAATAGGAGAGCAACAACTTTTAGACACATTAAACAATCCCTTATCTATATACTTATATTAAAGTTACAGACAACCTTGCCCATAGGACTTCCTCTAGTTAGGACAATAGATTAGTTCATAAACCATATGTGAACTTCAACTTGAAATTTTAAGAGTGGAAAAATAAAAGTGCATATGGTTAAAGGTAGAGTTCAATCTCATATACATCACCCTATATCTTGTGCCACTTCTAGTAAAAACAAATCTATATACTCCAACAACAAATGAATCCTAAGTTACGTATGATTTAGCTTGGCTTGGAAACTTTCACTTAAGTTGGTTTACGAAAAGCCAAATTCCAACTGTTTTTTAAATGTCGTTTAACACACAATTAATGTCGCCCGACATCAGGTAGTGTGAAAATACCAAAAGAGACAACCAGAAAACAAAAAGTTCAAAGAAAAAAACGAACGAACGAGTAATCTTTTGTTGCTACATTCACTTCAAATTATCACCGACTAACAACAACAACAACTACTTAATCAGAGATCCCCCAGAAAATAGTATTAGGTATTGATTCCGACCAAACAGTACCTTACTTTCGATTAGCCCTGCATATATACAGTTTATATGTCCATGGAGCCTAGTCTCTGAAATAATAAATTCATTTTTAGTCAACGTTTCATTTCAAAATACTAATTGTGGCATTCAACCAAATTATAAAATAGGTTAAAAAAAGATAAAAATAAAACTGATAGAAGATTAAGAAAGTTAAATAAATTTCGAGAATAATCTTAATTTCACAATTTCAAGCTTTTCAACTTTGCTTTCCGTTCTTTCTTTTTTTTTTTGGGGGGAGGAATACTTTTTTTTTTCTCTCTGTTCCTTAAACCCAAATTTCAAAATATCTACATACATCCTTTTTCCATAGTTTGATATTACTAGAGTCATATTCAGTATTAGTATAGAAGGGACCGTTGAATGGGAAATCATTACTATACAATTTTTGTTACATTAATATAATAAAAAAGTTCTTATCTATTTCAGCTGGCTCTAGGTCCTCCACCACGTCAAATACAATAAAAACGAGAACATCAAACCGAAATTTAGCCGTAAGCTTGTATTTTAATAGGAATTTTTTTTTTGACTCAACCAAGAAGGAAGAAGAGGGAAAAACTGAAGAACAGAAGTCAAAGAGAAAAAAAAAACAAACAAACTTCAAACTTATTTAAATTTTCTTTTTTACTTCCCATCCCAACTTGCATTTCTTTCCATTAATTTAAACTTATAGACGTGAATTCTTTTTTTTTGGGATTTACTTTTTTTTTTCCAATTTTGATATATATTTGACATGGGATTACTTTCATCGTTGCTTTGTTGCTCAATAGAGTCGAAAGATGATAACGATGACAAAGTACACCGACCATCTACATCTAATGGTATTGCAACAACCACATCTAACAAGAGCAATGCAGCTGTGACATCTGCAAGTCTGAAGGGAAACTCATCGCGGAATAACCAGCAAGACAAGGCGAAAAAGATAAATACAACAACCACCAAGACAACCAAAGCTAATACAACAATAATACCAACGACAAATACATCCAAACTGCAATCAAAGAACACTCCAACGCGACATGGAAAGGATGCAAACACCAATGAAAACAATTCAGACTTGACTAAAGATAATGATATTGATGTGATGGGGGATGAAGATGAGGATGAGGAGGATGAAGTTGATGCATTGAAGCCATCGAAAAAGGATCTATTAGATGATGATCAATCAATAAATGAAATTGAAACTATAGCTAATACGAATGACGAGTCAAATAATAACACACCAAAGTCTAGTAATGATACAACCAAAACTGACACTAATAATACTAAAATTAATACTAGTGATATAATAACCCAAGTGCCAGAGAACGGAGGGGCATATACAACTACTAACTCAAGCAATAATTATCAAAAAGAAAGTCGTAACCTGGTGCAAAAGAACGAGACCAGAAATGGTGAAGATGATGATGAAGAAGAAGATGAAGACGAAGACGACGATGAAGATGATGAGTCACTTGAGGATTTAACTAAATTACAGGATGGACAAGCATTTAATCCAGAAACAGGATACTTATTAGGTAAGAAGGATAAGAATTTTGGTAATAAAAAATGTCTTATCTTAGATCTTGATGAAACTTTGGTCCATTCAAGCTTCAAATATTTACGTAATGCCGACTTTGTTATACCGGTTGAGATAGATAATCAAATCCATCATGTTTATGTTGTGAAGAGGCCTGGTGTTGACGAGTTTTTACAAAAAATGGGCAAATTATACGAAGTTGTTGTTTTCACGGCATCAGTGCTGAAATATGGAGACCCACTATTAGATAAACTAGATATATATAACTCGGTACATCATCGATTGTTTCGAGATTCTTGTTACAATTATCAAGGCAATTTTATAAAAAACTTGTCACAAATTGGTCGTCCATTAGAAGATACCATAATAATTGATAACTCACCAGCATCATATATTTTCCACCCAGACCATTCTATACCTATCAGTAGTTGGTTCAGTGATCTGCATGATAATGAATTGTTAGATTTGATTCCATTTTTGGAAGATTTAGCAAAGCCAATTGTTGATGATGTTGGATTGGTTTTAGATATATCCTTATAGAGAGAAAAACGAGGGGTGGGACCAAACACCCAAAGCAACTAATCATATATTTCTTATTTACTAGTTTTATTATTGTGTTTCAAAAGGAAGATGATAGAATGTTTATACACCATTACACCGTCATACTGTTTAATTATTATCCCTAATATTATTTGAATTTCTTTTTTATTTTTTGCTACTTAACAAGTTTCATATCAATTTTTGACAGGATTATAGCTTTAACTGATGCTCTACTAATTTGTTGCTATAATAGCTAGCTAAGAAGTTGTACACCACAAAGTGAATTTTAATATTTCCCATTTCAAAAATTTGCAATACTGATATTCTTCCTGTTATTTTTATTTACCTCTTTTGTTTAATTAATGTATCATATTCTTAAATCATTTCGACACACTCACAGAGAAACACACAAGCATACTAATCCATATACCTATATATATTTATAAATAGTAGCCATAATGTATTAATTACTTTTCTATTACCTTTTGATACAGAGTTGTAACCGAACAAGTGAAAGTCCAAACACAAAACCAAAAACCTCAGATTAACAAGTACCTGTATATAAACAGAGCGAAACAAACAAACCCAAAAAAAAAAAATCCAATGAGATGACCAAAGAAGCTAACTTTAACAACTAATCAACGATTCATTCATTCAGTATTCCAAAGTACCCACAATGAAAGTTAAAACTATAAGCAGGTCTTCCGACACATATATACCTGTGAAAAACACTCAAGAATCAGCATTACCTCGTAACTTGAATCCAGCATTGCATCCGTTTGAACGTGCCAGAGAGTATACTCGAGCATTACAAGCAACTAAATTAGAACGGATGTTTGCTCAACCATTTATTGGACAATTAGGCGATGGTCATAGAGACGGAGTATATTTTATAGCCAAGAATTACCAAGCTACTAATCAAATTGCTAGTGGTTCGGGTGATGGTATAATCAAATATTGGAATTTGACTGATCGTTTAGAGACTGCTAGTTTTAAAGCCCATTATGGAATGGTGAGTGGGATTTGCATATATGCTAACAAAATGTATAGTTGTGGGGATGATAAAACAATCAAAATATGGTCAGTCAATAGTGATGATTTTGACATTAAAGTCAATGATGATGTTGATGGGATATATCGTAATCAACTTGGTGGTGCCGGTGGTGGTGATGGGAAAACCAGTGGTGGATTATTGAAAACATTTATTGGCGAACATTCATTCAAAGGTATTGATCATCATCGTGATGACGATTTGTTTGTCACTGGAGGTGCCACGATACAATTATGGGATGTGAATCGATCCAAACACATTTCCGATTTATCATGGGGTGCAGATAATGTCGGTACAGTTAAATTCAACCAAACAGAAACAAATATAATTGCCAGTTCAGGATCAGATAATTCAATTGTATTGTATGATATCAGAACCAATACCCCTGTACATAAGGTAGTCACAAGTTTGAGGAATAATTGTATCACATGGAATCCAATGGAAGCATTTAATTTTGCTACTGGGAATGAAGATCATAATGGATATCTTTATGATATGAGAAATTTACAAAAGACTCTTAAAGTGTATAAGGGCCACGTTGGGGCGATCATGGATGTTGATTTTGCTCCAACAGGTCAAGAATTGGTGACTGGGTCTTATGATAAAACAATAAGACTATGGAAGACCTTGGATGGAAGGTCTAAAGACGTTTACCATACCAAACGTATGCAAAAAGTGTTTAGTGTTAAATACAGCACCGATTCAAAGTACATTATAAGTGGTTCGGACGATACAAATTTGAGAGTGTGGAGATCCGATGCTTCTTCAAGATCTAACATCAAATCTAGTAGACAAAGAGCTAAATTAGAATACCAAGACAAATTGAAGGAAAGATACAAGTATATGCCAGAAATTAATAGAATTGCAAGACATCGTCACTTACCCAAACCAGTGAAAAAAGCTCAAGATATGAAAAGACTTTATAGTAAAAAGTAAGAAACGAGTGTATTTTGTAGTGTTTTATTTTGAATTTTATAGTATATTATATTTCCAATTGATAGTTTTAATAGATGAAAGGATTTTCTGAACAAATGAAGTTGATGTGAAACTGATTAATTTGTCAATAAAGACTTTTGTAAATAGAAGACAACCCTTGGGGATGATATTTCTTGCGCTTTAGCTATTGCTTCGTGTATTTCAACATCAGAATACGTCCAGTATATATTCTTTGTGAGAGATAGTTGTTTTATCCCTGGCTATTGCAGATGAACCAATTCCGGCTAGTCATAATGAAAACTGGAGATACGAATCTTAGTTTTATATGTAGATTAATTCTATTGTACTGCTTGTTTATATGTTGAATTGTTCGCATCATCTAGCAACGTTCAGTCAACAATATATCTGATACCATGTACATGTGATTCAAATCTCTACATGATTTTACAGCACGGGAAAGTTAAAACACAAAGTTAAACAATACCCATGGAATTGACAACAATGTACAAAGACTCAGATTTGAATCTATTTAGTTGGACTTGCAAAAAAAAAAGGTCGATCAAATGAATGCATTAATTAAAGGCTTTTCATATAAAGCCATGCCGTGACTTCTGGCGTTTTATTCAATAATGACGAGGTGTCTCATGACGTGGATGAGTTTGCAATGTCTCGCGTTTCAATAAGACAATAATAAGTTTTTTTTTTTTTGCACCAATTAAATTACGTTGTTTTGTGAAGAGAATGGAACATAGGTGATGTTCTCAAAACAATATACCAGCTACAAATAACTCATTGCTGATCGGCTGACTCTCATAAAGAATTGTATGCAGACTTCTTGCTATGGCTATGTAGTTGGTTTTATGTAAAAACAGCTAAGAACCAATAATGAAACAAAATCTAAAAGCTAAGCAAAATTGTCTGGTTTTATTGACTAAATTATTTATAGTACAGTTATTCTCTTAATTTAGTGAGTCTTCTAACGCTAGAATCTTCTACCTATACTCTCCACCTCATAATCGAACCAACCATACAGAATACAACCTTAGTTTATAAATTCTTCTTGTTTATGTTGAGTGGTCAATTCCGTTTTTCCTGTCTATTTGTCAGAGCTTGTGCGTTGCCGAACTCTCTTACTGTTCTTTTCTTTTTTCTTTCTCTCTCATTTTTCTGTTCAATTTTTTTTTATCTCACGAGAGTTACTTTATTTCCTTAACCAATCATATAGCAACCATTCCCACCCTAACACCACCATTTACCAAGCATTATTCATAATCCAAATTTTATGGCTAATTGACTTTACGGGCCTCCCATATTTGTGAATTTGTTTCATTCTAACTTTTTTTTCCCCCCCTCTTCCTTCCAGCTTTTTCAAGATTTGCTTGTAAATATCATTTGACTTAGATCCTTTCTCCCCCTCCCTCCTGTTATTTGCTTTTTCCATTCATCATGCCAGATAAACATAAACTCAAACTATTTGGAAAAAATAAACACGACAAAGATGACGAATTGTCCTTGTCAACGTCAAACCATTCTCACGGAAGTACACGGAAGTTTTTAGGATTTCATATTGGAAGACATGAATCGGGTGACTCGTTGACTTCTCCAGTTATGAGCAATTCATCCGAAAGTCATCATCACAGCCATCACCCTCATCAAGCCAATTCAAGTGCAAACCATCGTAACCCTTCTCCAGTTCATTCCAATACTGGTACTGCCACTACCATTCCATCAATACAATCACCACAACCTCAAGCATCTGGATTACACCGCGGGGACTCCGATAAAAAATCATCTGGCTCAGTTGTTGATTTGAAAAAATTCTTCAAAACAAAGAAAACCTCAAATCCAAGAAAGGAAGGACATAGTATTTTGGGACAATATAGCAATCAGCTTCATTCACCACCACCAATGGCGCAGGTTCATTCGCCTGGAGCAGGGTCGGGGAACGGCAGTGCCTTGCAATCACGTGAACAATCATCTACGTCATTAGCCACTTTAATCAATCAAACATCTTCTCAACTTTTGTACAATGCTTCACATTCTGTCAATAGCAATCGAGATCCCTTCACGGACGACAACTCTCCATTGGTGAAGAAGTATGGTAAGATCGGGAAAGAGTTGGGCAGTGGAGCCGGTGGGTCCGTCAAATTAATCACCAAGCCCAGTGACTCCAAGACGTTTGCTGTTAAAGAATTTAGAGCGAAAAGATCTACTGAATCATTGAAGGATTACACTAGGAAATGTACTGCTGAGTATTGTATTGGTTCTACTTTGAGGCACCCAAACATCATTAAAACCATCGATATTATCCATGAAAACAATCGTTATTTTGAAATTATGGAATATGCACCTATAGATTTCTTTGCTGTTGTTATGAGTGGAGAGATGTCTCGAACGGAAATCAATTGTTGTTTAAAGCAAATTATTGAAGGTGTGGCATATTTACACAAATTAGGGTTGGCCCATCGTGATTTGAAATTGGATAATTGTGTTATAACGAATGAAGGGATTTTGAAGATTATCGATTTTGGTAGTGCTGTCATTTTCAAGTATCCCTACGAACAGTTTGGTAACAACAATTCTATTCAGCCGTGTCATGGTATTGTTGGATCTGATCCTTACTTGGCCCCCGAGGTTTTGAAATCTCCTAATAGCTACAACCCACAACCTGTGGATTTATGGTCTATTGCCATAATTTACTGTTGTATGACTTTGAAGAGATTTCCTTGGAAAATACCTAGTCAAGAAAAGGATAACAGTTTCCGACTTTATTGCATGTATGATGATAATTTCCATGATTATTATTTGAGTAACGAATGTCATAAACTTTTGTTGCAACAGCGTAAACTAAAGAATACAATTGTTAGACTGAACAAAAGGAAAAAGCAGCTAGAAGAGGAAAAGGGCGACAAGCCTGAAGAAGACGAAGAAATGAAAGATGCCGATAGTGCACCACAGCAACATCATCATTCTCATGATGTAGAGCTGGGAAAAACTGGTGGATCTACGGTTGGCAAAGACAAGTCAAATGAAGCTGTTACTGTTTTAACAGATGAGCAAGCAGAAGAGATTATGGCACAATTAAATGAGATTGATAGAAAACTACAAGAGTTTGAAGATAAAAAGAATCAACTTAAAGAGAAATATGAGGCTTTGCGAGATGCTGATCCTAGATATCAAAAACAGTTGGCACAAATTCACGAAGAGGAAGAAAAGCAAAGACTAAAAGATGCCGAGCACGGTGCCGATGAGAAAAAGAAATCACATCATAAGCAGATTCATGGTCCGTATAGATTGATGAGATTGTTGCCACATGCTGCTAGACCAGTCATATCAAGATTATTGGAGGTTGATCCAAAGAAAAGAGCAACTATGGAAGAAATTCTAGAAGATGAATGGATTAAAGAAATTCAATGCTGTACAGTTAAGCCAGTTTCAAAATCAACAGATGCAACATTAGATTTTATTGAGGATGAGGACGAAGTATTGGTGAAAGGAGTACCTCCACACGAGCATACAATTGTGAAAGAAGGTTGAGGCGGTGAGGCATATAGTTATGTAGTTTATTAATTTTGGTTACCATTAGTGTTATCATAGTTTGAATTAGTTTATAAATATAGATAAATACCTACTATAAACAGGTTGTTAGAAAGGGTTGTGATTGAAGAGAAGCGCATAAACATTTTCTTGTCTTATCTCGCCCAAGGGTTGGCGCGGAAAAGTGAATTGTAAAGCAAAAAATGAGAGAGAATACTTCTTCTCCACCAAAGACAACAACACTTAGTCTCAATTGAAATACAGCACAATTAACACATACCTTTAAAAAAATGGCTAGACCAGGCTCTGTACCACCACACCTCAATCCATTGAGATTGAAAACAGCGTTGAAAATGGCAATAAGCAAATTGAGGTTTATTCAGGAGAAGAAAACTGCCATAACCAAACAACAAAGACGTCAACTATCTGAATTGTTATCACAAGGTAAAGAATCGAGCAGTAAAATCCGTGTGGAAAATATAATCCGTGATGATATATATATCGAATTATTGGAAATTTTAGAATTGTATTGTGAGTTATTGTTGGCACGTTTACCAATCTTGTTAGAACGAACAACAGTTGAGAAGAATCTACAGGAAGCTGTCAATAGTATTATTTATTCTGCTAACCACACTGAATTAAAAGAATTAGTCACAATCAAAGATATTTTGGTATATAAGTTTGGTGGACCTGAATTTGCCCAACCAATATTGGATAACAAAAATGGTGAAGAAGTACCAGAAAAGGTTGTTAAACGATGTGACATTGAACCGCCAAGTGAAACATTGGTCGACTTGTATTTGTGCGAAATAGCAAGAGCCTATAATGTACCCTATAGTGGATTAAAGGAAGAAGAGGCAACTAATGCCTCAGGCGATAATAGCGATGATGACAATGATGACGGAGGACAAAAGGAATTTGGGTTGGCAGAACCGTTAGGTGGTGTGGCAGTTAAACCTGTCTTTAAGAACCACGATCCTAAACAACAAGAAGAATCTGATTTCGATGCATTAAAAGCTCGATTTGCTGCATTGAAAGGAACTTTGCCATAGACAAACAACATAACGAGTATTTCATAGATTTAATGTTATAAGAATATTAAAACTGTTCCAGCCAGTAGGTAGAGTTATATAAACAACCACTCCACCCTGCTTGTATTAAATACATTGATGATCCAGCTTTGATACGTTTAGATTAAAACAATAGAAATTGCTAATCATCTATTTCATTTTGAATAGTGTATTAGTCACTGTAGATTTTAAAATGGGAGGCTGGCTCAGAAATATAGAGAACTTGTAGAACTTAGCTTGGCCCACACCATGGCTTACAGAAATGAAAGAGATCCAATTATCATCCCGATAGTTGACGCGTAAGTTCGAATTAAGTGCTCTATTAGCATCTCGACATCAGGGACTTTAATAATCATTGAACATTTAGCAGATTTTAAATTACTCAAAAAATAATGTTTCTTTTACACACATTATCTGAAAACATTTCGATATAATACTACATGTCAGATAGAGCTAATGTGATACTGACAGTTGCTCGTTGACAGGACACCTAGCACCAAGTTCGGTGTAACTATTATGACGAAGAAGCACAAAAAAAGAGGCCAAAAAAAAAAATTATCTCATGAACCTCAAATTGAAAACAAAAACACAGTAAAAAGTTTTCATCAACTATTAATCAATTTACATCCAATAACGAACTAAATAGACATTCCCTAATTATAGACCTCGTGCATAGCTAAAATCAGTATGGAAAAATTGCAGATATTGACGGAACGACAGCAAACTGAATTGAACCATGCAATAATACAGTATTTACAGCCATTGTGTCAACAAGACAATCATGTTTTACTTGACCAACTCTCCAAATTACTCAACATAGACCAATCAACACAGGAATCAAACAATGTTGAAAAAGTGGATAATTACTTGGAGAAAAGATGGTCCACAGTTTTACGACTTCAAAAGAAAATTATCGATCTTGAAAATGAAATTAGTAATTTGAACAACATTATCAATTCCACTAACTCCGATAATAATGGTATTATATTAAGTAAAGACAAAATTAACTGGATACCTAAGGGTGCTGTCAAACAAAGTTATCAATGTGAAAATATTGTTACCACAGTGAAATTACATCCAAATTTACCTTTGGTGCTCAATGGGTGCAACGATGGAAATCTTTATATATGGAATATATCCAATGATGACAACACAATACCAGAGAAAATGATTAAAGCACATACACGGGCAATCAATAAGATATGTTTCACTTATAAAAAGCCATACTATTTGGCTACCTGCTCCTCTGATTTAACTATAAAAATCTGGGATGAGAAATTCAACCATATTCGTACGTTGAATGGGCATGAACACACAGTTTCATCAATACAGTTTTCTCCAGTTGATAACAGCATTTTGTATTCTGTATCACGAGACAAGAATATTCGAGTTTGGGACATTTTTCAAGGCATAAGTCTAAAAAGTTTTGTGGGTCATAGTGAATGGTGTCGAGATTTAGATATTATACTGCTGGATACTTACGGGGATTTTGTGCTAACCTGTTCAAATGACCAGCTGGCAAGGTTGTCACATGCAAATAGTGGGGCTGGTGTAGCAATGATTGTCGGACACAGCCATGTTGTGGAAACGGTCAAATTTCTACCTTCTTTGCAAGCCAACAAGATACTCGATGAATACATAACCAAAAACACTGAACAATTTCCTACAATTCCTTTGGAGCTACTAAAAGATAAGACGTATAATCAGTTGGGCTTCAAATACTGTATAACTGCCAGTAGAGACAACACGATCAAGTTATGGTTAATCCCACCTCCAACAATTGCTCCCCATAGGCCACCACTTCCATCAAAGTACAACAATTCCCAAAGTTGGCTAATTGCAGAACTCAAGGGACATCTGTCTTGGGTTAAAAGTTTATGTGTTCATCCAAATGGGAAATTTATTATTAGTGGCAGCGACGACAAGACAATCAAGTTTTGGGATTTGTCAGGTTTGTTGGAAACTGGGTATGTCAATGTTGTTAAAACGATTATAGGTCACGATGGATTCATAAACGATATTGATTTTGCCCGATTGAAGGAAGCAAGTGACGTGAGTGAAGAGGATTTATTGAAACAAGTTGAAAAACGAATGAGATGTCTATTTATTAGCGGAAGTGCCGATAATTCAATCAAACTATGGAACTAAACATAGATTACAGGATATGTATAAATATATATATGTGTGTATGTATCTATGTATAGATATATGCAATTAAACAAAATAAATTTTCGTGTAGAGGATTTCTAAATGACTCGATCGTAATAAACCAGATCAAGATAGCCACCTCGCATCGAATTGAAAACATTAATTTCAAATTGTTTCCTGTTTTTAACTAGAACGTTTGCTGCATCCTTGTTTAGTGGGTCAGTTGCATTAGGGTCCAAGAATAAAAAGTTCAATCCCATAAACACCCCAGTCAAACTCAACACGGGTGACCAATCTTCTCTCAAGATATTAAGGCATATATTTCCTTGTAAGTCGATATTTGGGTGGTATATCTTTTGTAAGCATTTGATTTTGGGAGGGTCAATGGGAAAATTTGAGTTTATTTCAATTTTAAATTCGAATTTCCCGTTTTTGTAGTATCCAGCTTGTGGTATCAATTGTAAATTAAAATTGAAAAGGTCATTTGGGTTTGGAAATGTCACTCTTATTGACGAAGGTAAATCTAACTCTGAGATATCCTTTTGCACACGAATTTGTGCTGGAGAAACTCTTTGGTTAGAAGTAGACGTGGAATCGCCTGGGGTGGGTGTCGTAGACTGAGATTTGGCAAGTCTTTCGGCCTCCTCTTGTTTTTTCTTCTGCAACTGGCGTATCTTTAACATGATTTTCAAAATAGATATTTGTTAACGGGTATGGGTGTTGTAATGAAGTTTAATACAATTATTCCTCGCGTGTTAAGTAAAAAAAAAAATAATAAGTTCGCCTTGCTTTCGGAATTACTCTTTAGTCTACTTCCTGCGTACAGAACAGTATCAAGTCAGCCTCTATTTTTTGTTATCCTATCATACGACTACGTAATTCAATCAAAGACTCGATCTTTGCAGCATTGTGCTTGAATCCATGTAACTGGATAAGCTCATTTAATCTTTTTAAAACTGTTTTTGTTTGCGCCAGCTCAATTAAATTAGAAAATGGAGCGACATTCTTGCATTGAACTTTCACTAACCACTGAAATTCACCAACAATTATATCCTCGTCACTTTTATTTGGTGAAATCAATTGCTTCTTGGAATGTATCCGCAAAGGTACTCCGTAACTCAAGTTAATGCGGTTATACTCTTCGATAATTTGGTTATCATGTTGTACTGACCCTTGTATGCACTTAATGTAATTCTTCATATTCATCCATAATGAGCTATCCAGGAGTGCCTGGCGACAGTGCTTTTGTAACTGATGAAACAAATAATCACCATCCTCAATACCTAGCACAATCATATTGAATTGTATAATCCAATGTATAAAGTTGTTGGCATAGTAGTTCATGTAATGAAGTTCACAGCTCCTGAATGCCCTGGAAACAATTTTATTGTAGAATTGACTGTCAGACAAATATTGGCTACCCTGCTTTTCTTCGAGTTTATTGAAAATGACCAAGATTGTCATTTTTTTCATCCAATGCCATAATAAACTGCTCTTATTGATTCGCTTCAATCTGCTTGTTAAAAAGCAGCTAATGATTTCAATATCAGCCTCAAAATTCCCTAATATCTGTACAATCAGTTCGTGCAAGTTCATTATACTGTGGTGGTCATTCGCTGTTATCAAATATCCCAATGTCATCAAATATAGTTCTCTCAAAATTGTTATTTCTAGTTTATCTAATGTGCATTGGCTACTCTCCGTGTATCTATACCAATAATCATGGGACTGCTTGAACATAGCTAAATATGTTGGTTTCGAAATGCCAATTTCTAGTGTGTCATTAGCTTTGTCATCGTAAGTGGCAATTCTATTTTCATTTTGCGGTATCTGGACTATTTGGATTATTTTCTGTGAGCGGCAAGATGATGTGATGGTTTCATATAATTCTCTTATAATTGGCAACTGGTCATTGTCTTGGGTAACTGCTCGTACTTCCATCGATCAAATTTATTGTATTGACCATCTCTTCCACAACTGGGGAAGAAATCCAGAAAAAAAAAAATAGCCAAAAACTAACAAGCTACATCTAATGAAGTCAGACACCGTAAAAGTTAATCAAAAAACTATAGAATCATGTCTGTAACTGCTACCTCCCATGACATCTTAAAGTCCATTGATGACTCTATATTACCTCCAGAAGATACATTATCAGAAGCTATGTATAATAATGTAAAGCTAGATCACTACTTCAACAAACTACCAAAGAGCTCGGAAGAAAATAATATCAACGACCAGACAAATCAGCTTATAGTATCAGCTGCACCCGAACTGGAAGATTCCCCTGCTGCAGAATGGAAATTATTAAGAACATTAGCAGGTGCACACCAAGGGTGGATAAGAGCGATTGCATTAGATGAAATAACCAATAAATGGTATGTCACAGGGCTGGCCGACTCTACAATAAAAATATGGGATTTTGAAAATAATTCACTCAAAGCAGTGTTGACTGGACATGTGCTAGGTATACGTTCATTGTGCATTTCTAAACGTCATCCATATTTATTTTCAGGGGGTGAAGATAAATCTTTGCGATGCTGGGATTTGGAAAGAAGTAATTCTGACGCGGGGTGTCAAATACGGTCATATCACGGACACTTGGGAGGTGTTTATTCTATTGGCTTGCACCCTGAGCTAGATGTGTTATTCAGCGGTGGGAAAGACTGTGTCGTAAGAGTTTGGGACATTAGAAGCAGGGTAGAAGCCATGACTTTATTGGGTCACACTAATGATATAACATCTATTGAGACTGATTATAACGATCCACAGGTTATCACCAGCTCCATGGATGGAACTATACGATTATGGGACTTGAGAAAACTGAAAACCGAGCTTTTGATAACTAATCATTCGAAAAGTATACGAAGCATGAAATCGCATCCTAAAGAAGCGACATTTGTATCTGGTGATTCAAACGGCGAAATAAAGCAATGGCTTTTACCAAAGGGTGAATTGTTAAATGAATTTGGAACCAGCCAACTACTGCCAAACCAAAGAGATAATAGCAGAATTATTAACACTTTAGCGATTAATCCAGTTACAAACACTTTGTTTTCGGGATATGACGATGGTAAACTTGAATTCTACAATTACACTACCGGTAACTTGCAACAATCTGGACAATCTCCCTCTTTGGCTGGCCCTGAACAATCGGCAATTTATGCCTCAACTTTTGACATGTCTGGTTTAAGATTATTGACATGCCATGGCGATAAAAGTATTAGAATATGGGGAACATCCTATTAAATATATATCTATATATATATTTACCACCCAAACCGTAATTGGTTTGCAGTGAACAGAGGTGGTGTCCAGTGCAATAATTTTGGATTTAACTCATGCTTCTTTTTCTCTTTTACCTTTTTAACTAGTTTTTCATACAATTCCATTATTTGATCGGTTAACACAATTATGTGTTGTCCCTTGTAGTATCGCAACATCTGTAATGTGGTTAATGTGTGTAGTATATCTGTCGTGGTCATGCATGTTATGGATGAAATGTCCTCAATGGTAATTTCATTAGAAAAAATAGGCGATGAATTAAGTCCCAGCCTTGATGCAGCAGCACTAGCCAATATAGATGATTGGGAGGCATTTGAACCTGGCCCCGGTGTTGGTGTTGCAGAGCTGTCTTTGCCATTTTCAGCTTCATCGTACTCTAACTGAGGATTATTCTTACGGAATAAAGCAGGACTGTTTCTTTCTACCAATAGCTTTACCAATGTGTCTGTCCAATAGGCACGATATGACAACAATCCCAAATCCGATAATGGCTTTTCTGGCGAACCTACTTTTCTTTCAACTTTCGTTAGCATGTATGAAAACTGGATCAACAATTTCCCAAACCCTCTTTTTTGATAGCAGGGTAGAGTTAAAATACACGCCACATTATATCCATCTGCACTTTCTTTTTCTTTAGAAAAATACCCCACGACATGATGACCTTGGTCGGATTTGATGGTCATGATGTAAAACAAAAAGGGATCAACATCATAGTACAATGTCTTATGATCAAGAAACAATTTACTTAATAGACACAAATTTCGACACCATGTTCTTTGCTTTCTGCCGTCTATTTCCCAAAAGCTGACTTTCGAATCTCGGTATATCTCGTTACCTGGCGGGTGTTTCATTGAACATTTTGAACGAAATCTCTCAAACTGTTTTTTGGATCCAAAATAGGATAGTGTAAAATCGCAAATGTATATCTCATCTTCTTCTGTCAATTCAATAGGGTATGGAGAGAAATACCAAGGTTCGATAATGTGTTCACCCAAAATAATCGTTGACAAATTCCTTACTCTTGCCACCTCCAGATGATTTTGGGTCATGGAACCACTCGTACGTAACTTTTTAATTTCATCTTCTCTGCTGAATTCTTCTCCCGGGCGTTTCAAACCTTGGACATTCAAGTTTTCCAAATCCATTTCATCATCTCCCATAATAGGTTGTCCATCACTTGGCTGTGGGGTACCGGTTGTACTATTGGCAGTAGTATTATTTTTGGACAACTTTGTCTGTCCTTTGGATTTGCTCTTCTTTTTCAGTTTATTTTCCTTTGTGTCTGCTTTTATTTCTGGTAAAATAAGACTTCGAGTAAAGTCTATCCTGTCGAGTTCAATCCATTCATCTAAACGTTTGTTAAAATCTTGGTAATGTACATAGAATACCTTACGACCCTTTTTAATATGCTCTTGTAAAATTTCTGCTAGCCTGAATTCTCCATCTTTGGAAACATGTACTTTACATCCTGGTAATATATCTTTTGGTGTAAATTTCTCCTGCTTAATATCTGTATTTGCATCTGGTTCAGTGCTTAGTATTTGAATGGGCGAAGAAGGTTCAGGCGACAAGCTGGAACCCTTTTCTTTTTTGATTTCTGCTACCGCCATGATGTATTACTTGTTGTCGGTGTTATTGTCTTTTTCGTTTTTGATTGATTGATGGACAGTAGTCGTAGGACTAATGAGTTTGATGTATTGATTTTGTCTCAACTGGCGAAATGAAAAACAGAAAAAAAAACTGATTCAATTACAAGTCGTGTCCCGATAGCCGAAAGGGAATAGGACAACTATCAAATACTGTAATCCCAGTTTAGAAATATTGATCCGAAGTTAAGCAAGTGTGTTGCTTTACTAAATTGGGCATTTCCTGAGCTGGTATTTGAAAAAGATTTGAAAAAAGTGAAGTGATATTTTTCATTAATATTTGTACGAATTATCAAGGAAAAATTTTAGTCTGGCATATTTTTGCCCAATCTCCCAACACAACCGAAGGGTAGTTGGAAGGAACGTCTTTATACTATTGTTCTATAGAACCCAACATTATACATAAGAACAGCACTGCTTTCAGGAGTTTTGTGATTCCCTTATAAAACGGAGATCGCCACTAAGAAGGTCATACCGCAAACGTTCACTGCACAAAAGCATTTCCGGAGTAGTGTCTCTTACAACAAGGGGGGTGGGGAGATGCAAGTAATATGTACACCCACACACCCACCACCACCGCAATACCATTTCGTACAAGTCTACCAATCGGTCTATAAATTTACTAACATTATTTACTGTAATTATTTAAAGTCTATTTGGGGCACCAGATGCCTACTATCTTTTCAACTAGCAACTGTCATTCATTTTGCTACCCCCTAAAATTTAATTTGAGTATATACAGTTAGGGGGACGAAAAAAAGAAAAAGAAACTGAAGAGGCATTAATTTCCTCCATCACTATATAGAATCTTCTTCTAATTTCCACGCAAACTGAAATTAATAAGTTTGATGGAATAATTTTAATTGAAATATGTAGAACTGACACAGCAATAGATTTCTTTTTCCTTTTTTTTCTTTTTTTCATCCCTGAATTTTGTTGACGACTTTTTGAAATTGAAATTCTATAAATTATGGTTTGTTCCACAACTTATTTTTCAATGCGTAAAAGCCACAAAATAAAAACATCAAGAGAAGAAAAAGAAAATTCATCATTGCCCCAACTTTTCAATTTTCATTCTTGTTCGTTGGTTTAAATTAATTGATCATTCTAGAGTTTGTAATTTAATTGACCTTCTTTTTTTTCTTTCTTTCTTTTACGTCATATTTCATTTGTTTTAAAACCATATAATTATCAATGCCTGAATTACGTCGTTCTGCAAGAGTTGCCGCTAGACCAGCCAAAGAACCAGAGGCTGTCACCGAACAACCACCTACCAAGAAAGTTAAAACAGCTCCAACAAACACCGCAAAACCCGATGCTGGATTGGGGATTGGTGAAAAAATTCCAGATGTTACTTTGTTGAACCAAGATGGTGAAGAGATAAGCTTAACTGAAGTTGCCAAGGGATCGAAGTATGTAGTTATTTTTGCTTTTCCACGTGCATCGACCAGTGGCTGTGCTAGACAAGTATCTGGCTTTCGAAAACTTGACAAGGACTACAAAGACGTCTCAATCTTTGGTGTTTCTTCTGATAGCGTCAAGGCTCAGAAGAACTTTCAAACCAAGCAAAATGCAGAGTACGATTTGTTGTCCGATCCTGAGAAGAAGTTAATCGGTGCCTTAGGTGCTAAGAAGCACCCTCTGGGAATTATTAGATCACACTGGATTTTTGTTGATGGGGTCTTGAAAGTCAAACAAATTCAAGTATCACCAGAAGTCAGCTTTACAAGTGCCGAAGAAGAGATCAAGAAATTTATCAATGAAAATGAGAACGGGAAAGAAGCTACTGAAAATGATGTCACCAAGGAAGAAGTTAAAGAGGAATCTCAACAGGATGACAAGGAAGATAATACCGAACAAACTGACGAGAAAGCCACTGAACAGACTCAAGATGAAGTGAAAAAGGTTTCTGACGAAACTAAAGTCGAAGATGAAACCGAAGAAAAACCAACTGAAGAACAAAAAACAGAAGCTCCAGTTGTTTAAGCGAATAAAAGTTGACAGTATTTTTCAAAAAAAAAAAAAGAAAACAGGAATTCTTCTATACTATCTCTACCTTTTATATTCCTATGTATCTTTTAATTATGTATAAGTTTTTTTTTTTTAAAAAAAGCATGGTGTCTAGTTTAAACTAATTTATATTCCACCAAAGAGTTTCACAAAGGATTGTAAGAAGATAACTACAAGTAAAGCAACTTTGCTTGCCCACCACCAGTGTTGAATAACAAACGAGCAGTAACTGAAATGGAAATCCCAAGTATCACGAGCATCATCAAAATGGCCAGTTAAAATTCCCGTTTGACCATCAAATTCTCCCATCATGGCACGCACAACTACTTCCCTGACAGATTCACGTTCAGCAGACTGTTTCTCCTTCGAAGCTATCCATTCGCCATTGATATAATTGTACCAATCATCACACCCTTCATGATCATGACCTGTTAATATAATTCCACTCTTGCCTTTGTTGGGGAACACAATATCCATTACTTTTTGAGTTGTTTCATAGGCCAAATGATTGTGCGATCTCAATTTACCATTTTTGTAGGGCTCTTTCTCATTGTTTATGTAGTACTTGTGTTCAGGGCCATCTCTACATAATCCAGCTTTCTTATACATGGGAACATGCGTCAACAAGATGGTAGACCCTTTAAAGTTTGGATTTTCTCTATCACGCAAATTCTCTAAAAATGACCAAGTGTAGTTCACAAATTCCTCTTGCAAAGCTGGCCCTTCTAATGTTAGTGAATCCAAAACCACTATTCTCCATTCATCTGGAGAGCCCTTTTTGTAATTTATAACATAGTTGTTTTGGCCAAACAATAAATGGAATCTAGCCATATGTTGCCAAGTTGCATCACCACTATATCCAATATCGTGGTTACCAGTTAAATTGATAAATAAGGGTTGATCATAGTTTGGGATTGACCTGTTTCTATAAACCCAATCATAAACATCGTTATATACACGAGACTGGAATCTGTGAATAGGATCCATTGCCTTTTCATCTTCTAACCACTGTTGCCAGTTATAGTTCTCGTGTCTTGCATGCACTTCAAGCGCATTTTGCTTGTATTCCAATGGTTGAGGGAACAATCTCTCGACATACCGGTAGGTACGGTTGTAAAACTCTGAATCTAAAATCCATTGACTCGAAAACAAGTCTCCCATTACAGTGACATGTGAGGGGTTCAATCTTCTTTTCATTGTGTTGTATATGTGTCCTAAATAATAGTCATTGCCATAATTATCCAACCTCTTGATATATTTCGTCAGGGGCCAGTTTCCATTAATTTGAGGGTCCCCAAATAGTAACATATGAATATCATTGCTTACAACTTCCTCCTGTTCCTTGAGGCTGGGGAAGTTCAAAACCAATTTATTCACCCAATCAGTCGGCAAATTGTTATTCAAGAATGTGTATTTTGATTTTTGTTCAGGAGCATTGTACCAGTTGCATTTCTCAGTAGGATTGACAATATCTGGATAAAAGTAAACAAAAAAGTTGAGCAATATTGCAATAACAGTTGCTAGATCAACAAGGGCTTTTATTTTGGGCGAAATTGCCATATTTAATGGTTGTTGATTTAGAGTTGATGTGATAAATTCAGTACTATTTTTCGTTATCCTTCGCTGTTTTTTTTTTTTTTTCAAGTACTTTCACCTCGCGTGTTAAATACAGAACAAATCAATCCATATGATCCAAAAAAACATGCTTCAAAGGTCATCAAAGGACTAAACAAGTTCTACATCATTTCTACAAATGAATGTTCTCTGTTGAAACATCTTTCTTATCGTTTATAATTTGTGTATAAAGAATAGTAAAGGATAAAGGTTGGTTTTAATTTTCGTTTATCACTATTCATGAATAATATAATATGAATATTTAAATAAAGAATAAAAAGGGGAATGAAATCTAAATCACGTTCTCATAGTTCGTAGCCTCTTTCTAAAGTTATATTTCAATCTGCTTCTGTTTACAAGTTGTCTCTCAAAGTTTGGTTTAATCTAGCAACCTTGTTAGCAATAGAAACATCAACAGTTCTGTCACCGACTTCAACAACTAAACCACCCAAGATTTCTGGGTTTACTTGGTTGGTCAATTTCAAAGTTTTACCTTCACCAACAAAGGAAGATTTACCAATTGAAGTTTGTAATCTTTTTAAAATTTTTGATTCCAATGGCTTGGCTGAGGTGACTTTAGCTTCGACAACACCATTGTAAGCATCGTTCAATAATCCGAATTTTTGGAAAACACTGGAGAAGTTACCCAATCTGTTGTTTTCAGCCAAAACAGTCAAGAAGTTGGCAGTGGTTTTATCCAAACTCAAGTCGTTAGCAACAGATTTAGCAATGGCAACTCTGTCGTCCTTGGTTAATGATGGGTTGGTTAAAGCGTTCTTTAATTGTGGGTCCCCCTTGATAACATTTTCGATCTTTTCTAAAGACTTGTAGGTTTGGGCCATGTCGGATTGTTGTATAGTTGCTGAGTATAAAGCATTGGCATAGGTACCATCAATACCAAACAATTGGATTGGTGGTTTGGTAGACTTGGCAGCTGATGCTAATGAACGGGAAAAAACACGAGAAATCATTGCTGGTGTATTGTTGATGCTCTTGATATGTTCTTTTGTTGAAATTTTCTTTCTCTTTGTCTTTTTCTTCTAATTTTTTTTCGCTTTCTTTCCCACAAGGAATATCGGTTTAGAAATGTTGAGAGATCGCAGTGAGGATTTTTTATTGGATGAAAAAAAAGGGCGCCAGTTTACACGACCTCACACTATTTCTACATACAAAGATTTTAGACTGTGGGTATCAATTTTTCAGTGTGGTTTTGAATCAAGCATTCGTGAGGCGAGAAAGAAAAAACGAAAGAAAAATTTTCTTCAATACCAAGTAGTACATATACATTTCAGGGACAACTAAACCAACACATCATGTTACCGATAACGAGAAGATGGTTGGGGAATACTGCAAGTCCAGCAGTCAGTCTATTGAAATACAGCAGAGCATTTGTTCGATTCAACTCTACATCTGAGTTGACTGAATTGGAACTTCAAGATATCAAATACAGAAAACAAAGAGAATTGAGTTTAAAGTTAACAAAGATGAAGAATTATGGAGATGCATTCCCAGCACATTCGCACCCTGGTTCAACGCACTATAAAAAACCAGTGCACGATCATTTACACAAGGGTAGACCCATTAAGGAATTAACGGTTGCAAGATCACACAGAAGTAGTGGTAGAAACAATGAAGGTAAAATCACTGTTCGTGGTCGAGGTGGTGGCCACAAGAAAAGAGCCAGATTAATCGATTTCCATCGTTGGAATGCCGGAAGACAAGAAGTTGTCAGAATAGAATACGATCCAAACAGATCAGGACATATTGCATTACTTAAACATTTGGAGACGGGGGATTTATCGTATATTTTAGCCCCACAAGGTTTGAGAAGTGGTGATATTGTTGAAAGTTTCAGACAGGGTATACCAAAAGATTTTATGGAAGAAATGGAAAGAACCAATAATGGTGAAATCGATGATGCTTTGTTGTCTGCCAGAATATTACAGAGAGGCAATTGTTTGCCATTAAGAATGTTGCCAGTAGGTTCCATTATTCATAATATTGGTTTGCGTCCAGGAGATAGAGCTCAATTGGTCAGATCTGCAGGTACTTTTGGTAAAATTTTGTCGAAACATCCTGAAAAAAACAGAGCTGTTATTAAGTTGTCATCAGGCGAACAGAGATACGTCATTTTAGATTGCCATGCCACCTTAGGTGTGGTTTCTAACAAAGAACACCAATTGATTTCTTGGGGTAAAGCCGGGAGAAGCCGTTACCGAGGTTTCCGACCAAAGGTGAGAGGTGTAGCCATGAATGCCTGTGACCATCCTCATGGTGGTGGTAGAGGAAAATCCAAGTCGAACAAGGTTTCTCAATCGATGTGGGGTTTGAAGAAATTTCAAAAGACTAGATTAAGACCAAACCCAGATCAAATAAGAAACAGAAAGGGCCACTTGATAAATCATGACAAATTTAAATAAGTATATAATCGCCTATTTATCTTGTAAATAATAGATCCAAGCAAATGCAAAGCCAGAGTAAATTCTTTTCTCTCTACTAGCTTCTACAAAAGAGCGGTAAAGCTACATCTGAAGGCTGGAATTGGCGGAAAACCGAGCAAACCAAAGCTCTGAATAGAACAAGGAGCCCCAGCAAATTGCCCGAAAAGTAAAGACCTAATGTGGCTGCAATCAATACAATTGTTAATAATGTTGCCAACAACCATGAGAACGTGTTTGGATATCGATCCCGCGCTAACCCCGGTAACAATCGTCTGATGAAATCAGATAAATTGCTTGTCATTCCAGCTGAATCTGTGGGTGATGTGTTGGACCTAACATGATAAACTGGCAACAAAGACAGATTCTCGGCGGTCTGTTGAGACGAGTTTCTAAAATTGAACAACCCAGAGCACCAACTAATACAATTTCTTGTCCGTGTCTCTTGCGAAGTCGTGGTCAAGTTCCCTGATGAGATTGGATGCACTAAATCTAATACAGGACTTTGCTGTCTTCCGCCTGCAGATGACGGGATAATCAATTCCCTGTGAGAACTAATAGAATTGCCTTCATTTAATGAATTTGGGGTGGTGGCGCTATACGTAGTACCAGTATTAACAAGCACATCAGAATGACGTCGCAATGGAAGTGATTTTGGAGAATTATCGTTTGGATTTGTTTCCGCCATTGATTAGGTTTGATATGAGTGTTGCAAAAACTTATCGGATCCAAAAAAAAAAAAAAAGTACAAACTAATTTAACGCAGAAACAAAGTCAAACAAAACCGGGAAACAAACATTTATAATCATAGACTTTGTCATTTCTTATATGTCACACATCAAATCCTCATATTCTGGTTTATGCTTCTTTTTCCCACATAGCTGATTGTATTCTGCATCATCATAAACGTATTTCAATCGGTTTTCAATTGAGTTAATAAACAGGTATTGATCTTTAAAGAATATGTCGAACTCTAAGACTTCTAGGACTGCAATAGCTAAGCCTCCATCACTCTTCCTACCATAACACTTTTTGACGGTGGACTTGTCCATAAATTTCAAATTGGCTTTATGTATGCGTATCAAACAGCTTCGTGTATTGTAAGTCATTCTGTGATGATACTTGTTCTCAAAGTCAACAATTGCAGGGAAAAACAAAAATATAGCAAATATCTTATGAGTCGAATCGGCCAATACTGCCGTAATGTCTTTTGAATCTGTGGTTGCCGTAAACTTTAATATTCTCAAAATAAACGAAACTGGTAGAACGGTTGGTTGAAAATCTTTTTTGATTAGTGCATTGATATATTGCCCATTGCTATTAATAGATTTAATCACTTCATTAACTAACCAGCTTGATTGCATAATCATGGGAACGTCATTTTCAGGTCTTTGCATGGCAATCAGCACAATGATTAAGAATGGTATAAGTGATGAAAGTGAAACAGATCTAAACATTTTCGCGTACCAATATTTTTTTTTAGTCGGCGAACGTAAGGAGAGTAGGTGCTTTTGGCATCAAATCTTTATTATCTATGTACATAAATTAGTATAACTATTTTATTTAGGGCTCATTTTCCTTTTCTTTTTTGTCTTCATCATTGCCAATCTCTCAAGCCTCTTTACTTCCTTCTTTTCATTGATTTTCTCATGGTCTACTTCAGCACTTGGTAAGAAAAGTTCACTCAATATTGGCCAAACATACTCTTGTTTATGCATATCGCCATAACAAACACCCATTAAATCATAGGCAAACCACAAATCTATCTCTTCTAGACTCAAGTCACTTGGTGATTGTGATTGAAATATATTCAACTCACAATGACTTTTGTTAAGGTAAGTGTCCAAGTTATCAGCACAACTTTGCAATTCATTTTTAGGAACACAGTTGTTCGAGATACCATAACGAGAACTGAAATGAGTCAATATCAATTTAGGACAGTTCATAAGCTTGCTAACAGCAACAGCTTCAATCATTGTCGAATGTTTCTTGGCTATAGCCTCTTCGATCCAATTCCCATCCATGGAAGCCTCGTGTATTAAAAGGTCACTTCCATAACCACATTCAGAAAATCTGGGATTCGGTCTTGTGTCTCCTGAAAATGATATTTTAAATGTTTCCCCATTTTCGTTCAACTTGAAATCAAATGTAGTCGAATATGCCCAGGCACAATGTAATGCACGCACAGTAGTAACAGAATTCAATCCTACCGTCTCATACATATTTTTTATTTTTTTGTGATCCACCAGCAATAATCTATCCCTAGGTATTGGTTTGTGTAGGCCGCCTTCATCATAAAACTCTTCAAACTTGTCCATATCAATTTTTATAAATTCTGGAGTTCTGTTATCCATCATAAAATCTTCGCAGCTAATGCATACCAACCTATTCATATCAAACACCTTATTATATTGCAGCTCTAAAGAATACCAATCTTTTAAGAACGTAATAAATTGCCAAGGGACCACAAGGTACAATAATTTCGATTCATCTTGGTTGATGTTGAACCATTCGTTAATTAACGACACAATCCCCAAATGGTGGTCTGCATGTAAATGACTTAAATGAATTAATGATAACTCTTGAAATATCTGAACAAACTCTTTCCCGTTTTCGTGACCAAATAGACGGAGTAAACTGCCGATTGTATTTTCACCTCCGTCTAGCACTATTGAACGATAAGAGATTGCCCCCGAGTCATCCTGATATGGCAATCTAATTAAATTACCCAACACATTTCTGCAGATGGCCGGCAATGCTGACCCTGTTCCTAACATAAAAACCTGAACTCTATCTTTCAAATTAGTATGCTTGTTACAATCCAATTCAATCTTGGTCTTTTCCATAGTCTCGAAATTGGCAGCATTTGGAATGTCTAGTGATTCTACCTCTTCTTCGAATAACGATTTATTTGTAGTCTTGATAGCAGATGAAGAGTCTGGTACTACACCATTGTCGTTGAGATGATACAGTTGCAAGGCGTGTAGTCTATCGACTTGACTGTTAGATAATGGTTTGAAATTTTCCAGATTGACTAAATTAAAGTTCTCGTTCAAGATTGACTTTATCTTTAATGTATTTGAAATGAAACGATCATTCATAATCACATTATTTGTCATCGAAGGATGACTAATAACATGGTATGTGTCTGAGGGAAATTTTGATAAAAATCTTTCTTTGTAGTCCAGTAAATCCAAATCCAAATCCTGGCCTAACATATGATAAACCAAGCCAACTTCACCTGCATTTTTGGGGTGATCATGTTCAAACCAACGATCGGAATTTATTGTATTTTCATAGTAGTCGTTACTTGGCACATCTATAACTAAAATCTTGCGGAAAACTCTATTTGGAGCGATCACTTGATCTGGAGTAATGGTATCGCCATTTTTGTTAACCACAGACAATCCGTTAGTCAAATCCCTAAATTGAGGGCCGGGTGTCAAGCCTAATTCCTTTGCCTTTTTCGGATCAAATTTTCCAAGCACAGGCACGAATGAGATGCAATATGAAATTGATTGTTGAGTTGTAGCTATCTCCGATGCCGAGGGCAAATGAACATGTGTATGGATATCATTTTGGGTAGGGTCTGATTTGTAAGATTCTGGATCTCTGCTGTTGACTTGACTGGTATCCAAGGGAAACATCAAGGATGCCAATTTTTTGATTTGACGCACTAGTTTGCTGGAGTTTTCAGGTGGAGATGTTTGATTGGCCGGATCGATCATGATTGGGGATATAACGACTTCCTCATCGACTATAGTGGGGTTTGTCTCGGCATCCAAAATGTGCAACTTAATACCCATTCGGAAAACAAATTGTCTCCATGTTGCTAGAATGTATGATAGTATTCTTTCACAACCCATTACAGTAAGCCCATTTTTGGTTGCATCACTAACAGTCAAGAAGAATCCAGGCAATCCACCAATGTCTGACCAGGAGAGAATTGACCCGGTAAGAAAAATCCCTTGTAACTTAGAAAACTTGACTTCAGACCCAAATGTGTTGACCACTCTCTGGGTTCCCTCTGGCACTTTTCCAAAAAGATACTTGAACCCTTTTCTTGTGGTTAAACATATTAGAGGTCTCGTTGTATCATCTGTCAAATGTGTAATTGTAGTAACTTTAAACATCAGCGTCCCCTTTGCAACTGGACTATTTGGCGTTCTAGGTTTGCTTAGTTGGGTATTGCAAGTGTGTAGGTGGTATTTCCCAGAATGTATAAAACTTGTTGAAAATAAAGAACGATTGGAAAAAGGGAAGGTATTTTGAAGAAATACTCTTCGCTTTGTATAGTTTTGTGAAATCAAACCGTTAAATCAATGCCTGAAGAGGTCCATGTCCAACTGAAGTTGATGGTCGAAACAGTTTTTTTTGGCATCGCATCATATGTCGTCAAAAACTTTTATGTCGTGTACGCTACCATACCGTCAATGTCGCACTTGTTTTATTATCATGTGCAATTTGGACTTTGTATTTTATCTTTGTCATTTTTGTACCATTTTGATTTTACTCCACTTAAAACTTGGCTGAACAGATTTTTTAGTCTAATCATATAAAAACCACTGGACAACATAAACACTTGTTTAGGCTGGATAGAATATAGCAAGCGCCATTCTAGTCGAACATGAGCTCTGAAGTAACGTTGGTACCCACTGTATCAACAACGTCGTCAGACGCCATCATCAAAGAATTATTCCAACAATACATATCGTTACATCCAAACGACAACACTACTTCCAACAACAACAAACAAACAGAGCGTACTGGTTTTTCACTTCGATCGTTACCGATTATAGGTAACTTTTTCCCCGATATGGACGATAAGAAAAAAGCCATTAATGAGTTATTAGAGATACAAAAAGTGACAACTTCGTATCGAGAATGGTACGATACATCTTTGAAACTAGATGAGTTGTTGGGTAACAATGCATGGAAATCTGATCCGAAAAGCGATATATACGACTATGATTTGATCTACAAAAATCTAAATGAAATGAGGCGAGCCAGATTGAACCACGATTACAAACTACTTTTGTATTACATTAGAACAAAATGGATAAGAAATATAGGTAATATGGGAGATGCAAATTTGTACAGACACGCTTATGTGGGAACCAAGAAGTTAATTGAAGAGTATGTTCGAGAGTGTCAATTATCGTTGGAGTATTTGGTCACCAACGACGAAGTCAACTTGAACGATAGGTATTTATTGGGTATGTTGATCCAAACTAGAAAAAATATTGGACGTACCGCATTGGTGCTTTCAGGAGGTAGCACATTTGGAATATTCCATATCGGTGTGTTGACGACTTTATTTGAAGCAAATTTATTACCAAGGATTATAAGTGGTTCATCTGCTGGTTCTATTGTGGCAAGTATTTTGTGCTGTCATAATAATGAAGAAACCTTTGAGTTATTGAGCACTATTACCACCAAAAAATTCAATATTTTTGATGTTGTTGACTGTGACACCTCCCAAATTCAAGGCTCTTTTAAAAAAGTGTTGTATTATTTGGGTCACTGGATAAAATATGGAACTATATTTGATATTGAAGGCTTACAAGATACAATGATTGGGTTTTTAGGTGACTTGACATTCCGGGAGGCGTACAATAGAACAGGGAAAATCTTAAATATTACTGTATCCCCAGCATCTGTACACGAGCAAACACGGTTGTTGAACTATTTGACTGCACCCAACTGTCTAATTTGGTCGGCTGTATGTGCCAGTTGTTCAGTTCCAGGAATATTCCCTTCATGTTCTGTCTACGAGAAAAACCCCAAAACAAACGAAATCCACGAATGGAATAATGACGAGTCTATGAAGTATGTGGACGGATCAGTGGATAATGATTTGCCAATTACGAGATTACTGGAAATGTTTAATGTTGATCATATTATTGCCGTTCAAGTTAACCCACATGTTGTGCCCATATTGAGAGTGTCAGTGAGCAATATAGGTGGTCAAGTCGAAAACGATTTGATATACAAAATGAAACATCTTTTGAATAATGTCTATGATTTTGTTTCGTGTGAAGCAATCCACTATTTGCAATTGCTCAATGAATTGGATGTTTACAAAAACTTGTCTAATAAGATGATATCAATTTTGTCTCAAAACTATTCTGGTGATATCACTATTATTCCTGAATACAAGATGAGCGACTTTGTTAATTTATTTGAGAATCCAGATACAGAATTCATGCTTGATTTTATATGCCGTGGAGCCAAAGTGTCGTGGCCCAAAGTGTCTATAATTCATAACCACTGTAGTGTTGAATTTGCGTTGGACAAGGCAATAACGATTTTGAGAGGAAGAATTATTACGTCTGCAAACTATCGAATCACATCCAACAGTAGTGGTGTTAGACGCAGCCAGCTGTACTACAAACCAAAACAGCAAATAATGAACTTGGTTACTTCTCCGGTAATGAATGACAGTACTCAATTCAACACGGCACCAGCAACGCCGCTTAAACAAAAGCAAAGACCACTAGGAGTTCAAAGACACCATTCTACGTCGAATACAATTTCCAATAAACACCAACCAAGATCCAAGAGAAATTCAATGAGTGCCACGGATGGCGGGCAAGCCGAAGCCGTTGCTGCTGCGTACTCAACTGTAGGCGGTGCAACTACTCCTCAGAAAAAGCTTTTAAAAGGGATTTCAACCACAGCACTAGTGCAATTGACACAGGGATACGTTTCTGGAGATTCTACATTGGTAAACGATGATTCAGAAAATTCCAATGGACCAGCAACTACAACTAGACGTGGGATTAGAAAAGCTAGGAGTTCAGGGAATATTAGAAATAATATGGACTACAATAATGCTGATCGTCCAGTATCAAGGCTGACTATTGATAGGATTCCCTATAAAAACAATCCATATTTACAACAACGATCAAAAGAATCGTTGGAGTCATTCAGTAAGGCCGAGGAAGGTCTGAGTCAAAAGGAGAAACCAAATTTACCAAGTGTATCAAGATCCAATTCCCACCGAAACTCGTATATTGGGTTGAACAGGTTGAAAGATAATAATCTATCAAAGCAGAATAATAATCTGTACTACAACTTAAAGCAGTTAGGTAAAGGTCCCAACAACCAAGAATTGATCAACAAATTGGAACAAGAAAGAAAAGGAATATTGAAGAACGGTAATCGAGAGAGTATAGCGAATTTGGAGTTGTTTGCTAATAGTGACGATGATGACTTGTGTAAACTCGAATTGTCTCATGACAGTAGTTTAGGTGATGATGAACATAGCAATGAGAAAGAGTATACACCAGGTGATGACGATGACGATGATGATGACTCAGATGAAGAAGATAGCCAATCTCACAGTGACGAAGAAGAGGAGGATTACGGTGAAAAGGCCAATGGAAGCAGCTCGAAAGTGGCTTTTGAATCTGTGGAGATGAAAAACCGTTCAGAGAGTGTTGTTGATGATATTGATCCGTATTTTGGTAATTGATGGGGGGGGCAGCACTCCAATTTGTATATTTATTCTTTTGCAAAACTAAGTAGAGTTGGAATTAAGATGCCGATTAATGATAAAATGAGTTCGTTTCTTGAAATTTTAGAATGTGATTCCACTGTGGTTGTGTCACTTTCAACGCTTGTAGGTAATGTATAGAAATCGTTGGATGAAAATTCATGCATGACATGGTTGACAACAAACAAGAATGTACCTGCTGAATACAAGAACAAAACACCAATCACCAAGTTGCTTTTCGCATTAACCAATTTTATAAGGACAAAAGTGAACCAGCATGCAGATGGACTCAGCAAGGCAAACAATAAAATATGCCAATACAATTTTGAATCTGATGTTCCCTCTTGTAGGAGAATTGTTGAAAGACTGAAACTTGTTGGGATTTTATGAATTATGATTGCTGCGAATATGATTAAAGTCATTACCTCTCCTGATGCAAGGGATGATCCTAATGATATTCCGTCAATAATCCCATGAAATATCAAACCCAATGTGATGGGTGAGCCAACGACAGATTCCACGACTGATGACTCCTGGGCTTTGACATTGGTTGAAAACATACAATCGAGAATATACATGGTTAAAAATCCAAGCAAAATAGGAAACCCTACGTACAGAGCAACATCTGTGGTTTCATGGCTTATTGTTTCTATTCCTTCAGGCAAAATGATCATCATGGCTGTTCCAATTAATATTCCCATACTTAGGAAAGACAAGTATTTTAAATGGTGTTGGGCCACGGTTAATTTCAAAGGTAGTATACCAGCAACAAAAGTTGCAACAAACATAACTAGCGGGAGCGCTATCAACACTAAGGTCATATTGTAGGAAATTTGGCGATGAACTTATTAACAAAGGGTTGATCAATGTGGTGTGCCTGTTGATTAGTGTATGGGCGCGACAAAAGAACACTAAAAAAAAAATAACCAACCATTGAAATCAAAACACATCTGTAGCATAGACAGATCTCTGATCAATCATGGAAGATACAAGTCTAGTCGACGATAAAATTAATCTAGCTATACTATATTTCAAATCACAAAATTATGAAAAAGCACTTAGCACCTACAATGTATTGATAAACCAATTAAAGAATCTACCACGATCTACGATCAAACAAATACGGAAAAGTTATAATCTACTAGAAACCCCTCTAGTAGGTCCAGCAATCCACCCTAAACTAGGTTCTTTACTAGACCAAAGAGCAGCCACCTATGAAAAGTTAAATCAGCTAGCTAGTGCCTTGAAAGATGGGCGTGAACTAATCAAGCTTGAACCGATCGGATGTAAAGGCTATTTACGTACTGGGAAGATATTGTATAGCCTAGATAAAAAAGTGGAGGCATACAAATGTTATCAAGAAGGATTATACATTATCGAGAAAAGCATCAAGGATTATAATATTACTGTACCGGAAAAACTATTTACGTCGTTGAAAACACAGTACAAAGCGTTAAATATCGAATTAAAGAGGAAAAGAACCATGGCTGAAACAAAGGAGACCACTAAACTTGTCAAAAAAACTAGGATACGAACTACTGATCCGTTTGCTTATTTTCCAGTTGATATTTTGGAATTGATTTTCCAGAATATTCCAATGAACCAAATCTTGAAATGTCACACTGTTTCCAAATTATGGTATTATACACTAACCTCCATTCCTAGGCTCTATGATTTTAAATGCAGAGCAAACATTGCCTTGAACGAGTTTGTTTCGGGGGTACGATTGTTTAAGAAAATATGCTCTTACTCAAGCTCCAAGCTGGTTCAACATGTTAGGATTAACCATGCCTGTAACAAACAGCATTTGGCAAAAATGTTAGATATTTTAATACGCGAGCAAGGAATATTGCCGCGAAACCTATCTATAATGGATAAGAATTTTAATTTACAATTATTATTTCATTTATTTGCTAGGTCAGGATGGAAGTTGTTGAACTTTCAGAATTTAGAGAGTTTGAAAATAGGGATCAACTGCAGCATAAAGTATGGACATGCCTTGTTGAACATGTTCAAAAAGTTGAAGGCATTGGAAATAGTTATCCTTGTTTCTGAAAAAAGTTCATTGGATTTGATTCCTATTCAAGATAAATTATTTAGAAGATTCAAAGACCAGGAATTGGAAGAGTATGGGTTAGAGCGATTGCTTTTAGTTAATCATCCAAAGCTCTTGAGTGACAATCCCAACCCCATATCACCCCAAACATATAGTCCTTACCCGATATTGTTAAATCGAGTTTTCCCTGGATTGACGGAATTGACTTTGGTGTCATTTGATTTCTCCACCACACTTCCTCAGTTTGGAGAGTTTTTAATGCAAACACCAAAGTTAGAGAAACTATACCTTGAAAATAATCAAGCAATAAATATGCTAATTTTTTTCCAAATGCTTGTAAATTATAAACCAACGTTCAAATTGCAAGAGTTTACCTTTAGAGAGTCCTCTGTCGTTTCGGCAATCTCGCTAACCGAGTTCCGCCTAACTGACTTACCACAGTTGAAGAACTTATATAAATTGGATTTATACAAGAATTGCCTATCAGTGACAGGGTTTTTGAAAATGCTAAAAATTGGTGGCAAATCAATTAGACATTTGAATATTGGCCATTCGATTTACATTTCGTTTGTTCTTCATTCGACAAAGATGATTTATCTATATGATATTTTGGATAAATGTCCACATTTGAGCCATTTGTATCTTAACGACATGGATATTGATCAACAAGCAATGGTACAAATAAATAAGGATTTAGAGAGGATATCGTGCCATCTCCAAATGTTGGATCTTAGTTTTAATAAAATCGACGGTGTTAGTTTAATCAGAATGTTTGAGAAATGTCTTATTGTAAATCCTATAGAACAGATGGTTTTACACGGAATGGATATTTCAACAGATACTATACAGTATTTGATTCGCAAGAAGTATGTGAATAGTGTTTCTATGGATACAGCAAGATTAAAATGGCAGGCATTTGGGGTTAATAGTTGGGTGCAAGAAAGGTCGTAGGATGTTTGTAAAATTGTAATTTTGTATGGCGATGCGACATTTATAGTGAAAAAAAAAAATTAAAAAAATTACTTTTGGGATGCCCCAATACCCATCTCTTTCCACCAACATTGAAACGCCAAATGGTATTAACTCGAAGTCAGACACATTATAAGCAACCTATAAAGAAAAAATTTACTGATGACGATTTCAGCGATGAAGAAAAGGTGAGCCCACTGTCACCAGTACAACCAGAGGATGACTATCTGTCTGAAGAAGAAGCCGACGACGACTCTGATGATGCCCCAGAAGAGGAAAGTACAAGCAAAGCTAGAAGTGATATTTTATCAGAGCAGAAGAGATTACAACAGGTTGAAGCCGAATTAAAGAAACAAGAAAGGGAGAAAAGGAAAGCATTGGATTTGCGTAATACACAACAACAGCAGATGAAAAAGAGCAAACAAAAAAGTAACCCATCAACAGCGCCAATTGAGCTTCCTGAGTTTTTACCCGATGATATTGCATCAATAATTAATCAGCCAGTTGAGGAACTGAAACCAAGGCATATAAGGTTGGATGAAATAGAGGCGTCGCCAAAACTAGATAAAAAGTCATTACTTGAAGAAAAATTGCGACTCTTGAAGGCAAAGAAGAAAGTTGCTATAAAGAAAGGGCCTGTTCATGTTAAAATACAATCGTTCAACAGTAAAGTAGTGCCACGGTCTGAATCAAAGATTGTCAAGAATAGAGATAAATGGTTACATAGGAAAAGCGTCAATAGAAAGTGAATATACAAAGTTTTATTGTGTACCCTTAAAGAAAACCTATAAATAAATTATATCCTAATAAACAACAGCTGCGTTGTAACCACCAAAAGGGTGTTTAATAAAAGTTGCAAACTATCAGAGAGAAGTAAATACCATTGGCAAGGCGAAAAAAAAAAAATCCGTAGCGAAGTAAGTCAAGAAATGAAATTTCAAAGGAAAACCAAAGAATTAAAAGTGGTGGTAGTAATACAAAGTACAAGTCTTTTGAAGTTAGAGACCGGTACTCTATTTTAGCTTGTATCTAAATCTTTTAATCTCAATTTGAGACAATAGGGGCACATCATGTGATCACAGCGATGGCAAGTGAACCTTGTAGGTATATTCAATATAATCTTTTCTCGGTAATCAATAAAGCTGTTGTGATTAAGGTTGAGATGTAATGGCGACAACATGGGTGTGTTTGGAGTTATAGTTGGGCTATGTGACTCTTCGGTGTCAGTAGTTGCTGTTTTGCAATCAAAGTAATTTGTGTCGGCATTGCTATTTACACTAGAACCGGCCGAAAATGACGCATTCGATATGACATGTTTATGATCTCTGTAAACTACCTGACTGTAGTACTTTAAGGTATCAAGAATATAATTCGACGAGTCCAAACTTCTTGCGCGTTTCTGGGGTGGTTGGCCATTGGGTCTGACCTCTCGGTAATCATCCTTGTAGAGCACTGAACCGTAAGATTGGCCGCAAGAACAGCAATACCACTGGCATATTTTGCTATCTGAAGTTAACATTGAATTCTCTTGTGGCTCCCTAGTAGTTGGTTGGTTGGGTAGTAAATGGTTTTGTGAATATGATCTGTTCGAGGCTGGTGGTGCCAAATTTGTTCTCTGGCTAGATGATGCTGATCTCGTGTGCTGCTTGGGCGTCATATGCATTTTAGGATAATACGTGTGAGCTCTTGGTGTTACTAATGTCTGCTGTTGATTATCCATAAACATAACCTTGAGGGAAGTTATTTCAAAAAAATAGGAATCACTTGTCACAAAAAGATTAGTCTAGTGGTAAAACTTGTGAACTCAAGTTCCAGCCCTGGTTTTTTCAAATTGGCTGATTCGTGATATGGTTGGGGTGAAGATATACAAATATGAATAGTGCTACCAACGTCTACTTTCGTCAAATTAAATAAAGAAAATGCCAAACAGGTCACGGAAAAAAGTGATCAACAGAGATTTACAGATGATGGAAATACCATTGGTATATATATATATGTGCTTTTTTCAGTTTACACAACAACGTAAGAGGGAACAAAAAAAGAAAGAAGAATGCATGTTGAATAAAATGCATAATGCCCGTAAGTAAAAAAATTTTTTTAGGGAAAGTTTGAGGCGACCTACCGAATTGAAATTGTTGGTCTAGAATTCTTCGTGTTGCTTCTAGTTTCATCACAGGTTCTTTGTTCCGTTTTTTATTCTATAAACCCTTTTTGAACAAAGTAGTAATTATGGTGAATGAGTATAATGCTTCTTATAACCTCTTATACAACAAATATCGAATGGAAGAAACAGAAACAGAAACGGAAACGTAGCAATGTGAAAAGTAGCAAGTTTATTGCTCAAGTCGCCTCTTGAATAACTATTTGTGCATGCTGATTTCTTGGTAATAATTGCCAACAAAGAAATCCCTTAGAAGAGCCTATACAAACTACTCTCAGGTACACCAATCAACTAGCTGGTAATACCAATGCACAAGTACTGTATCATCCATACTTTCCGAATACACTGAACACATAGATCAAGAATCCTCCAGTGTCAGGCGGGCACATCGAAACTAAGTTTTACTAATTTCTCAAAAGAAAATACCTGTGAGCTTTCAATTTTGTGTATTGTCGAATCTAGATTCTTAATTTTTTTTTTTTCATAGGGGCGACTTCATGCACACACAGATACGCAGACAAGTCAAGGCTCCTCCAATTCTAGAACAACAGCGACTTTTTTTTCTCACTGTCGTCCTATATTTTAAGAGACTCTACATGTTGCATAAATGATGATTTGAGTGATAGAACCATCTTTGCCACCCCCTTCGCCCTGTTCTTTTCGGTGGTGGCCATTTTCCTCTACATTTTGGTGGTTACATCTACTACCCACTCGCTAAGGTTCACCACAAACAATCACAGAATACAGATACTACATTTACGGTTGAAAACAATACTCATCGTACGATTTATAAAGAATGAGCTTTATTTGCTGTGATGTTAAAAATAGAATGTCCGTGTTTGTTGCCCTGATCTTGAAATTCAAAAATTATAAACAAAGAGGAAAGGACCACCACCATACTACTGACCGTGTAAAAATAGTCACAATGCACGCGCTTCGTCTACTACGATTCGAAAGGTCGAAACTCTTTCCAAACAAGAACAACTTGTAAACAAAACGGAATGTGTAGTGATTCTTTTATAATTATAGATTTGGTATATGCGTATGTTAAATTAAAAACGGTAAATGAAAGGATTTACCAGGGTCTAATTTTTACTTTTCAACGTTCAACTATTTTTGAGGGGGATTACCTAACGGAACCGTAAACTGTGTCTGGATTTAGAGAAACTGGTCATCTATAGTCTTTTTCTGAGGTGGTGGTATACTAGTATTGTTTGAGGTGGATTTTTTCATCGTCTAAAAATATGAAACAATACTCAACATAAAGAGGTTTCACAGATAAGGCGTGTAAGTGTTTGATTGCCAAACTTGTCAGAGGTCAATTGTACCTTCTGGGTACGAAATAAAAAAAAGAGGTATCTTTCCCTTGAAATGTGTTCGAAGTGAAAATGTTTACAGTTCTTGATACTTTTATATCTTTTCTCCTTTCGTTTTAGTTTCAGGAACAGTCTGGGCTTTATGTTGCATAAAGTAGCAAATCGAACGATATTTTGGATATTAACGAGACCTGGGTATTGTCTCGCTAGCATTTTAGAATTCTATAAAGATTGTGTTGTAAATTTAGTGGAATAAAACCTACTTATAATACAAACGGAAGATATAGCAGCGTTTCTAATTTCTAATGCAATTATGTGTCTCTTTTTCAGTCTAGTTCTAAAGTTGACTTTCTAAGGAGAAGTCATGAGTCCCAACCTGTTCAAATTTGTTACTCAGTTTCTTACCAAGATTGTTTCTAAACTTGCTCTTTGTTAATTTCATTACCGTCAAGGCCAACAATGCGATCAATAAACTCCCAGCTTAGCTTCCCATCCTTATCCCCACTGGTCAAGATCACATTGTTTAAACTCTTATAGAATACAATACCGTGCTCAATACATTTGGAGGCATTGATATAAATTAGCACATTAGCATTATATCTTATTCCCGAACATGTAGAATATTGCTCACAGGTGAAATGGATATGGTTTCTGTTCATCTTACTCAACCCACCACTTGACTTTATTAATGGCAATTTGGTTCTATAAGTTCCATGATAAATACGCAATTGGCTGAGCTCGTCGATGGTCATTGGTGTTAGGTTATCATTTTTCACTGCTTTTAACGAATGGCCCTGGTTGGCACATATCATGTCATCTTTAATGGTAAATCTTTTCTTGTCATTTTCTTGAACAATTCTGTTGATGTCATCTCTGGTTGTTTTCAAACTTTTGAGTCGCTGATGCGATAACACATCAGATATCTTGACGTATCCTTGATCATCAATGGATAGCTTCTCTTTTTCAGCACCATGTCTGAGCAAATATGATAATGCCTTTGAAATGAGAACGTCTCTTCTTGCTTTATCTGGTGGTGGCATCGATGGTTGTAATTTAGATGATTCATGATTTTTTTTTTTCTCGGTGTCCCTTTTTTTGAACTTCCTATTTCCAGTTACAATTAATGATGTGTATATATATTTACAATGAATTAAATGTGCCTATGTACCTTTCCTCCTTCTAGTCGTTACAAGATTTAATGGAACTTCCTTTTTTACCTGCCAAGCTCCCCATCTCTTTTCGTCCTTGTTTGATGGTTTCATTGTCACCCAACTCCGTTTTTTCATGGAAATTCAAAAAATATTTCCCATCTTGTTGTTTCTCTCCTTGGACAATATTCTGGATCAAGAACTTGGCAACTTCATTCAATTTTTGTACTGCTTCCTCTATTTCTGGTTGGGCTTGTAAATTCGAGTTGTCCCTTATACCTTGTTTGAGTTGCACTCTGGCTGCTTGGAGTATAGGAAGATCTTGACGAAAAGCAACTTTTGTAGCTCTCAATGCGTTTCTATATGCTGATAAAACAGATGACATCAGATGAATGGTGTTATGGGTATATTAATCGAACTATCGTAAAGCACTTTTCAATTCGACTGAAAAAAAAATTTTCCCTCCATTTTTTTCATTTTTGTTTGCACTGAAAAAAAAAAACTTTGCTACAATCAACTTAATTTACTACATTGTATATCTATTACTATATAGATCTAAAAGTTAACTCTTTCAACTGAATAGACTGGAACTTTTAAGTTAGCTTCTTCTGGGGTATCATCAAACTTGGCACTTGTAGAGTGGCTAGTCAATGTCAAAAGATTATCCAAATGTGAAGTAGACCCCTTTTCCTTAGCCTTTTTGGATAATCTCTTATTGTGCAACAAAACTTGATGAGACAAAGTCAAGTTATAACTATTCACCGTCAATGCCTCTACTTTTTGAGAAATTATTTCATCCAAGGCTTTGATATCCCCCATATCCCAGTTGAACAATCCATTGACATCAACCAAAATTTCAACCAAATACCAGTTGTTGTTTCCTGGCAAGCCAATTAACTTGGAAATCAATTCAACCACATCCACGGCATTGCCTTGAATTAGTTGTTTAAAAGTATTTGTGATTTCCTTACGAGAAAATTCACCAATTATTCTATTAATAAGATCAAGCAAGGTTTCCTTGTTTTCTTCATTCACAAGTTGGTCCAACAAGTCGCGACATGGAATGTTAGGACATGTGTTTATTGCCTGTCTCAACAATGTTGTATTTCCTGTTACACTGAACAATTCAATCAATCCCAGTGTGAATCGGATAGGGAATAATGGGTTGGTCAATAGATACATCAAAGTATATTCGGGAACAAACTGCTCGTTGGCAAAAGCAAGTGGGTCCTCAGTGAAAATCAACTGTAAAACAGAATCAATAAACCCAATATCAATAACTCTATCATTGTCGACATCGAATTCCTTGAATTCGTATACTTTATCTTTCTTGGATGCTCTCAGTAAGCTCTTGATTTCGGCCCATGTCTTTTTATTCTTCAAGTAGGGAATGAGTATGGATTCCCATTTATTCAAATCCTGTGCCTCTTTCGCGTCTTTCAAATACAGATAAACTTCTTGGATTTCATCACTTGATGGTAAAGCATCTTGAATATTGAATAATTCAGGGATCTCATGGAAACCTGGTTTCTGTTTATTCAATGATTTTCCTAAACATTCACTCAATTTGTTCATCCCAACATTTATATCAATAACATTCAAGTATACATTGTTGTCTTTATTTTTCAAGTTGAGATAAACTGCCATGGATATGTATGAGTTTGTTGAATTCCCCTTGACGGGGACAACTTGGTTAAGAAACACTTTATCTGGGATAGGATGAGATGAGCTCGATGACGATTTAAATGACGACAAAAGCGATGCGAATTTAACATTTATGAGATAAATCATATTGGAATTACCTATCAAAACACGATCCGGTGCTGGGGCAACAATAGACGTGATTTCTTCATCGTTTATAATACCATCCACGGAAACCGTGTTTGTGATTTTGAAATTGGTGATCAGGAGTGATTCAATTGTTTTATTGGCATATTGGTATAATGACCCTGAGGAGTAGCAAAACTTGGTATTAGATACTCCTGGAACTGAGTGTGAGTTGACTTCGAGTATGGAGTTTTTAGAGTTGATTGCTATCAATCTGTAAATTGTACTTTTTGAGTTTGTCGATACAGTAAGTAGTAAATTGTCTTCCAAATCGTTAACAAACGCACTGTAGACAACAGTATCTTTGCTTTTGGTACCAGTGTACTTGACACCACTGAATTGTAATATGTTTTCAGAAAAACCAACTTCTTCCACTGATCCATTCACATAAAGTACTGTAATAATCTCTGGTGACATAAACTTGATTCCAATAGGTTTCCTATCCAATTTCAATTCTAATTCATTAGTTGTGGTATAGTTGGCGTTCCCGTCTTCAGTGATAGAACGAGTTGTTTCAACTAATAAAAGCCTAAACTTTTTTCTATCACTCAAACCACAAACGTAATATTTCTTGTCTTCCTTAGCTAATACATCCATACATTCAACTATTGTTGTTGGATTCAATGAATAAGACCATAATAATTTTGGTGTAGGTTTGGTGATGTGACTGGATATGGTTGATTTTGAAACCCCAATATCGATAATAGATGTGTCGATTGATTTTATCGTTGACACTACAACTTTGTCGGATAATTCCAAGTCAGGAGTACGAGGAAGAGTTGTAATCATATATTGGTCATATAGCTCTGGTTTTGACATGGTGGGCTTGGTTGATATGTCTTGGGTAAAGAAGTATGTATATTTTTTTTGGATTTTTTTTTTCAATGCCATCGCATGGTCGTGGGAAGACAGTTTTTTTTTGTCTGCCTGGAAATATGGTAGCGGACCATTTTACACACAAATCTTGGTGTTATCTGCTACATTACTTTATAATAAAAAACTATCCTATCCTGTATTGTACACTCTATAAAAATTTAAAACATGTTCTAAATAAAGACAAACTTATCCTGTTATTCTATTATACAATGTTAAGCTCTGACTTAAGCAGATTCTTGTAAAAATTGCTCATCAGCGTAGAAATAATCATCAACAACAACCTTGAATTCGTCAGTTTCCTTGTTGTATGAGTCGATTCTAAAGCTGGATAAATCTTTGACAACAATGTTAGCACCTGATTTTCTAACTTTTTCAGGATCGTAAGTTGAGCAAATACCGACAACCATGGCGCCAGCACCTTTACCTGCGGTTATACCAGCTGGAGCGTCTTCAAACACAACAACTTTGTAGTGGGCGTCATGGTATCCCAAAGTATCTCTAGCAGCTTGGTAACCTTGTGGATGTGGTTTACCTTTAGTCACTTTTTCAGCGGTTATAAAACAGTCTGGCCTTTCAATAGACAATAATTTCAACCATTTGGTGGCTAATGGCAAAGTACCAGAAGTGACAACAGCCCATCTTTGTTTACCATTTTCAGTAGCTTCTTTAGAAAGTTTATCGAATGATTTTACCAATTCAACGGAACCTGGAATTGGCTTGGCGTGGTGGCCAAAAGTGTCAGGAATAGCACCTTCCCATGCAGTGACTTGTTCTTCAATTGCATCTTCTGGTGACCATTTGGCAATGACATCAAATGTACGGCAACCATGGGAAGTTCTGATAATTTCTTCTGGATCAACATGAGGTCTAGTTTTTCCGAAATCTCTCCAGAATTCAGAAATAGCACCGGTGGAGTTAACCAAAGTACCATCACAGTCAAATAAAGCGGCGTGAACGTAAAAAACAGCTGGTTGTTGAGTCTTTGTCATTGTAGTAGTAGTAATTAATGTATGAATGAGTATATTGATTAGTTGAAATCTGATGAAGTGAATCTGATTACAATTTTTTTACGAATGTGGAAATCATTGGATATTTATATTGAGAAAAAAATTTCTGCCCTACACGTTTATTTGTTTAGCATCAGTAGATGATGATTTGATAATGATGTAGATGAGTAGCAAAGGAGAGACTTTATTATGGTCCAAAAAAGAAATTCTCCCTTTCTTTTTTTGTTGGATACTACTATATGCAACACCGCTTAATTTAGAGATTTGTTGAAACAGCAAAAAAGTTATCAGAATATCTTAGACTAAAAATTTCTTATTGTTAAACCTTAGCTATCAGTGAGAACAGCACTTTGCAAAATCGCTCATCTCAGCAATGATGTCATAATATGTTTCCATGTTACCCAATACAATAACAGACTAAATCACATTAATACGTAACAATCGAAGGTAATTGAAATTGCAATGGTGAAAATCCCATTGTATTAGTCGGTGACTATTATAGCCTAGCAAAGCTCGTGGTGCCACTGCCATTACCAGAAAAAAAATTTTCTACCAAGCAATTGCTTTACTATCACGTGTGGTATGTATCGTGTAAATTCTTTCGTAGTGTACCTCGTGCTGCAATTAGGGAACTACCCGGAACAAATCTGTACTTCGGATTTTTTTGTGTATCAAATCGTTTCTTTTTTTTTTTTTGTGGATTTTTCTTGTCAACATTTTTTTTTGTTTTTCCAGACAGTGTGTTTATTGTTACGTCGGTGCTTAGCTATTGTTAGTTTCCGAATCTAGCCAACAAAATATCTATCTTAGATTAGGCTGAATACTATTGGTCAGCTTCTGAGTCCCGCTATAATGTGATACAGAGTGACTAGATAACAGCAAATCATAATTAGTAGTTACTTTTTTCTTGCAGTGTGAATGATAAGTGTTCCTGTTCACGGTAATCTTTTGCTTCAAGGTGTTGTTTCCGAATTGTTTCAAAGCAAAGAGTACGAGAGGTCTAAATCTATTGTTATCGTAAGCTTTTCCAAGCAATTCTCTACGACGTCATAGGAATGAATCAACTTTGGTTTTATCTTTTCAGTTTTGTAAATCTCTCAACAATCACAAAAGCGTTCACTAACTATCACGTGCAAGTGACGTCTGATGACGTAGCTGCTTTTTTCGTGTCTTTACAAATTTTAGTTCATTAATGAGATGATCCAGTGATTATTATTACTCAATTGGGCAGTAATAATACCAACATAGTATGGTCCAGTTGTTGTTGACGTGTCAATGGTTTCTCACATATACTAATTTGATTAAGATAAGTTTAGATTATGAATTACTATGGACGAATCGTATGTAGACTAAAATATAAATATAAAAATAAAGTAAAAGGGGGTACTAAAGGTCAATATATACAATAACTACCACTAATAGATAGACTAACTAACCCCAGGATAACGTGGTTGTGTGTTCAACTACTGGTGGTCGTTACATATACCATGTAAATCCCAAACACGTCAACCCATTATTGTTCTCGAATATGGCTTTGATCTATATTGTTTGTAGAGTTTTACACTCCAGCCCCCCATTTGCATTTCCTTATCAGTGTTACGTTTCTTATCAAGTATACATGACAACGTGTAATCTACTGGTCTAGACCATTCAATTATTGTCATGCAGACACGACCTGCTTAAACATTCTTACACACTAAAAAAAAAAGTTATTTAAATTTATACGTGGTACTCAATTACTCCATTTTACAGAACAATGTCAACTCCCAATGTAACCAACATCTCTTCAGACGACGAAGATGATGAAATAGAAGTTTTGGAATTTAGGAAATTGACTCAGGACTTAATAGACAATCCTACCCAGCCAGAGGAAAGAAGAATCACCAAAAAACTATCAGATGTCGAGTGTCCCATTTGTTTTGATGAGGTTAGAAGGGCAATAACCACTTCTTGTGGACACGTCTTTTGTTTAGAATGTATTGAACGCAGTATTTCGAGCTCGCACGCTAGAGGTCAAGTCAGGTCTAGCCAAAGAGGAAGAGGTTTGTGTCCGTTGTGTCGAAAGCAGGTGGTCTTTAAAGAGACAATTCCACTTAAAATGAAAAAGGCTGAAAAAATAGATAAACCCGATTTGCCACCCAAATAGCTGTATATTCAATAAAGTGTATGGGTTTTTAATTGGTGCTCATAAAGACGTATATACTTTTCTTTATCCAAAAACGTTTCCTTTCCGTTCGAGGCAGTCAAATTGTTTCTAACTGCATCGTACACTTTAAACATCCATTTCGTACAAGTTTCCGGACTATCAAGGTACAATACACTAACGAGAGTTTCAAAATGATTGCCCAAGAACACATTTGCAGAGTCCAATGAGCCTAATAATCGGTTTTTTATGAACGCCGAATACTCCTCGTTTTGTATGCCTTCATGCAACCGGTAAGCAATTGCCAATCTTCCAAAGAGTATATTTGTATTGATAAAATGAATGTCATCCATGTTCCATTTGAATGTTGGGTCCGTTTTCAGAACATTCATAAAATATTCACAAGAGATCCGTTTCAAAATGGCATCCCCCAACCCATCTAGTGACTTTTTAAAGTAATTCACTTTGGGGTATTTATTATTGTGAAAGGGGTGCGAGAACGACAATCGAATAAAGGAATAAAGAAAGTCGTTCGTTAATCGTGGTATGGGTGGAAGTTTATGTGGTAGATACCTCAATAAAGTTGGTTGATTGACTTGTGAAAAAAGCGTCAAGTCCAACGGACCAGCAATGTGTGACCGGCATAACGATTCTAATTCAGGTTTTTGTTTAGTTATCCAAGTATCTTTATCGAAATAAAAATTCAAATCTCTTGTTTCTAGTCTAGTTTTATACCATTTTGCAATTCCATCAATTGTATTTTCCTCCAAGTATTTTAGCCCCACATATGCCTGGACAGCATGGATCAAATCTAGCTTTGTATATCCTGCTGTGCTTTGTTCCATGAGCTTTGTTGATCGAACACTGGCGAGAAAACCTTTTACTATATCAATTGGCTTGATTTTCAAATTGGTCATTGCCCATTTAAACAGAAGTTCACGAAGTATCAGATACCCAATTAGTTCAATCGCTTCTCTGTTTGTAGGATTTTTGAAATTCTTGCCTGCTACACTGGTTACTGTGAGTGGTGATAATCCCAAAACTGGTCGGTAGCCTCTTCCTTCACTGTTCCAGTCTGTCAAAATCATTGTAGAAGAAGGTTGTTTGGGTTCTGCGTCCTTGTAACTAGCGGCACCTATCCCTTGTAATTTGTCGAAATTAACAAATCTAAACCCCTTGTGATCTCTCTGTTTTGAATCTTGATCTAGTTTCCGTCTTTTGTGCAACACCGCTTCGTTTACTTCAGGAAATATGAGAGCCGAATCGTTTGGCGTTAAATAATCTTCAGCAAACGCAATCCTCAACTTGCTAGTTATAGTAACTGGGGAATTCTCTGCTACTATAGCATGTAGTGTATAAATCTCGTCTAGTTCAATGCCTGTCCCCTTGAGTCCCTCAAAAATTGATCGGACCGCGTAATTGCTCATTTCACTTAAATCACGCTTGTAATAAATCGAGGGATGTTTCAGTGTGTATTTTTCAAGAAACACATTGGTTTTAATCGACACTCTGGATTCTTCGCCCACTTGCAAAATTGTAGCGGATGCCATTGGTTTTCCACCGAGAATTTTTACTTTACCACGATTTGTGATTGTTTGTTTGATACGATTACAAATCCTCGCTTGTAGTACTTTCGATAAAATTATCTGTTGACTCACACCTGATGAAGTTTTGTTCAAACAGCCATACGAAGCTAGCCGGCTGGTTGTTCTCGATGACGCTAACTTGTGGAGGTTCTGGAATTTTTTGGAAATTGTTTGTACATTGCAGTTTGGTTTTGTGAGTTGCAGGGTTTGCAATTTTAAGGTTGCTTGAACATAGTTTGTAGAATCATCTGTTTGATAATATTTTATGACTGGTGGATACAACTTGTCTAGTTTCATGCCAAAATCTAGGTTGAAATCAAAGATCTTTTTCACTACGTTGTGTATTAGCTTGTCGATTTCTTCCTGTTCTGTTGCCGTTGGTACATGATCGGAAGTGAATACCTGGTCTAGTTGGACCTTCATGATTAATATTTGACCCCAATCTCTATTTATCAAGTCCACTGTACTTTCGAGAACTTTTTTGTTACTGAACCAATGACGTAGTTTAATAACTTGATTAAAAGCTGACTGGATCTCTAGGTCCAAGTTTCGTGATACATCAATTCTCCTCTTGGTGGCATTCTGAAACTTTATCACTCTACCCAATGATGCAAAAGATTTTAGGGGGTGATTTTCCAATTTACTTAGGTATTCGTTGGTACATCTTGCTATAGCAGGCAATGTCTCTAATGCCACATTACTATGTTGCCACAACTGTCGTAGACCATTTCTTCGTTTAACCGGATGTAGCCTGAAAAACATTGGCTTTGAAGTACTAAGTGATGGAGAGGAAAAAAAAACTTACAAAAAAAAAAATCTGTTGTACAATAATTGTATTTCTATACACTTACAAATACAAACCTTCGAGGTTTTCTTCAACCTTATTTTTCAAGACTCTTTCCTTTGCAGATTTGAAATCTTCAGCTTTGACTTGCATACGTCTTTCTCTTAATGCTAATAACCCTGCTTCTGTACATATAGCTTTGATATCAGCACCCGACAAATCATCCTTACCAGTGACTATTTCATCCAAGTTAACGTCATCTGCCAAACTCATCTTTGACGTGTGAATAGTCAAGATCTTTTTCTTGGTATTGGCGTCAGGGTTTTCAAACAAAATCTTTCTATCGATTCTTCCAGGTCTGATTAATGCAGGATCAAGTGACTCTATCTTATTTGTAGCCATAATAACTTTGATGTCACCTCTATCATCGAACCCATCTAACTGATTCAATAACTCCAACATGGTTCTTTGGATTTCACGTTCACCACCAGATGTAGACTCGTATCTCTTTGTACCAATGGCATCGATTTCATCAATGAAAACAATTGAAGGTGCGTGATCAGCAGCAATTTGGAAAATTTGACGACACAACCTTGGACCATCACCTAGATATTTCTGGATCAACTCCGATCCGACAATTCTCAAGAAAGTGGCACTTGTTTGATTGGCAACTGCTTTGGCCAACAAAGTTTTACCGGTACCGGGAGCCCCATATAATATCACACCTTTTGGAGGCTTGATTCCCATTTCTTCGTACAATTCAGGATGTGTCAATGGCAATTCGACTGATTCTTTGATTTCTTGAATTTGTGATTCCAACCCCCCAATGTCGGCATATGATTCTGTAGGGGATTTGTCGAGTTTCATTACCGAAACCATAGGATCAGCATCATCTTGTAACACACCTACCACTGCTACTGTTTTGTGATGTAAAAGAACTGAACACCCTGGTTCCAATAACCCCTTGTCTACAAACGACATGATTGACACATAGTACTCTGAACTAGCAGTGCTGGACACAATTGCATGATCATCGTCGATTATTTCTTCTAATGTCCCAATTGCCATCGGATATCCTCTCAATTCGTCAACTTTTTCTCTTTCTTCGGCTTGTCTTGCTTCTGTAGGTTGGAATGCTTCTTGGTTGGTAACAAACTCTTCTTCCAATAACAAATGATCCTTGATTCTTTCTAATTTTAATAATTTCAATTTACATCTGGTGTTGGGGTACACGCTAGGTAATTTAACTGCTGTATCGGGGCCCCTTCTTTTCTTTTTACCAAACTTTGATTCCACTGGTGGTTCGTACTTTGGTTTTTCCTTTTTCTTATCATCTTTCTTTTTGTTGAGATTATCGCCACCTGGTATTCCTGAAGGACCTTGACCCATGATTGCTTGCTTGGAGTATGGGATATACAAATAATGTTTGATTTGGAAAACTCGCCACCAAGAAATAAGAAGTTCGCAGAGAAAAAAAAAAATTCCCAAAAGGAGGTGTGTGTTGCTCAAAAAGCTGATGCTGTTGCTACCAAACGTTACACCCCCAACTTTAGAGGTCCTGGCTGTAGAAGCAAATAGTTGAGTTTTGGCTGGTTAGTGTTATGTATATGTACTTGAAAATTGGTGGGTCAAAAAAAATTTTTTGGTGTAGAAAATTGCCTAACTCTAGATAAAAATGTATAGGATGTGTTTCTTGACAAGCATTTACAGGTAAGTTTATCCATAGTCTCGTACTAAACTTTTTTATCAGTAATGGATACGTTTACGTCTATGACATTTGTAAACAATATTTTTTTCTTGGTACCATCTCAGAGATCAACAGAATTCAAAACACACATAGCGTATACAAAAAAAAAAAATCTCAAATGCTCACACAATCCAACCATAGTTTACAAACAAGAACCATTTTTCTGCAAAACCTCGGTTTACATGTCAAGTCTAAAAGATAAAGAGTATCCTTCTCTAAAAAGAAAGGGTCTATCCATTGGTTCGGGTAGTTACAAGCCAGTAAACACATTAGGTGCTGCCCCTCGAAATGAACTACCCAATTCTAATAACGTATCTGAAGAAACATTTCTATCCAACATAACAATGAAAGAGAGTTACGCCCCTGGAAATGATCCCAGCTTTTCATTGGAACGTGCCAAAGAACGTCGACATAGATTAAATGGATTAAGCCAGTCTTTGAAAATCAACCACTCACCTGTGGACGTGACAGAATTTCAAATAACGGATTGTTTTGGCAGTTCTGTCAATGTTTCGGCTAAAGACTTGAGAGATGAGCCGGCGGTGTCAATCAATCTAAAATCATTTCATAAAGTTGGAGGAGCATATTACAGGAGCATGAGTCGCCGACAGCATTTACTAAATATATCTAAGAATGGGGACTACATTTGCATTTTTGAAAGTGATTATCCGAAATCAAACTTTCTCATCAACATAGACACACAACTAAAATCTCTATCGTTTGCACCAGAGGCTCTTGTTATGGAACTAAATGAAGGGCATGAGACTATTATTGCATCACATTATGGAAGAGATAATGAGGTACGAGAGTATTTCCAGAACAACCCAACGGCTAAAGTCGATCCCAGCAAAACATTGTCAGGGACTGCATTGCATCGACTTGAAAAGACAGTACAGCTAGATAACGATAACGATAACGATTTGGATACTACCGAAAGGAGTGTTTCTCGGACTCGTCCAATCCGAGTACGAACACGGCAAGCATCCAAGGCGTTTTGGTCTCTGGTTGCTGAAGAAAATAAGGAAGATCCTTTGGACATAGTGAAGATTACAGATGATTCACCTATTGAGAGCGTTTTTGTTGAGGATGACTATATTCCGTATGAAAAGCCAGCGCCGTTTGAACCTGACTTGCAGTATACTTTTCCTGATAACAAGATATTCCGAATCACAGCTAAAGATTTTGCCACATTGTATAACAACGATTGGATCAACGACGCTGTGATGGACTTTTGCATACGCTACGACATAGAAGAGGCAATTAACCAAGGAGTCGTTAATCGAGAAGACGTTTATGCGTTTAATTCGTTTTTCTACACAAAATTAACATCTGGTAAAACCGAAGACTACTATAATAAAGTGAAACGATGGGTACACAAAATAGATTTAATGTCTTTTTCCCATATTATAATGCCTATTAATGAAAAACACCATTGGTATTGTTGTATTATTCGAGGATTGCCCACTTTGTTGGAAATGATCAAACTGCAAAAAGAAAAATCCAACGATGCCGATTCTCCCGATTCTGAAGAAATGTTTAAACGATGGGGAGTTGAAATATTTGTGTTTGATTCGTTGGGTTTACGGAGAGATAATGTGAAGAAACCCCTAAAGGCGTTCTTGATTGATTATTGCAAGGACAAATACAATTATGACGTAAATACCGACCAAATCAGGGTTACAGCAGCCAAAGTTCCACGTCAGAACAATTACAATGATTGCGGCTTACATGTGATTTACAATGTGAAGAAATGGCTTTTGAATATCGAGGCCTGTGAGTCGTTTTGGAGAAAGTGGCAACGAGGAGCTGCGAGAACCATTTTTCTAGCCGACGAGCGAAACAAGATGAGAAGGTATTGGATTGAGACCTTATTAAAGTTGCATAGTGAGCAGGCGCCAGCAATCAAGAGGAGTTCCCATGCCAATGAGGAAGAGGATGATGACGATATTGTGGAAATAGTGGACACTAAAACTATTGTGCCTCCCCCTACAGACCAGCCCAATCTCTCGCCACCATCTAACCAAAAATCAAATGCTGTATTTGACAATAGTTTTCTAAATCAGGAATTTGGTAATGAACACATTCCGAGATTTGTTGTTGAAACTTTAAACAAGATTTTCCCCAAGAGGAGTTTGCACATACCAGATGAAATGAAAAAACTTGTTTCAGCGTTTATCAAAGATTCACAGAGCAACGTTTCGTCAGAACAAGAACTCAAAGAAGTATTTATAAGGAACCACGAAGTGATAAAAAAAGAGATTGAAAATCAGAACAGACCGAAAAACAAAACTATTAGAATTACAGATGCTGTTTCAAATTTACGAATAGATCCAGGTACGTTTTTTTGTCCAACCCATAAAGAGATTAGCAGTGGATTAAGAAAAGATCAATTACTTGAGGAGATCGATGCCAGACCAATAATCAAGGCAATACGCACACCACAAGAGTCCGACCAAAATTCTAATGAAAAGGATGCGGAGGATCACGCCACATCTGATTCTGAACACGTCCAGGTAGAAGAGGTTAATTTAGAAGAGGACCGCAACTCTCGTCAACGGTTCACTAGATCTCGCCAACGGGCAAAGCAAAATATTATGGATCTTGCAATTTTTGATAACATTGATAGAAAACGAAGAAAGTGTGAATAGATATATATGCAGGAACGAAAACGATTACGTAAAGAAAAAATCAAAATATACAACAAACAACAACATCAAAAAAAAAAAAAAAAAATATATAAAAAAATATAAATTAAAAAAAAAAAATGTCAAACTGTATCTGATGTCTGAAGATTCATCTCCCCCACCTCCATTACCTGCTAGAAAATCATTGGATTCAATTTCGATTGAGACTGAAATCAGTAAGAAACTTCCGGATCTTCCTTCAGCAGCAAATGCCAATCAACGAATTAGTTTTGATTTGAATGATTCAGTCTCACAGATATCTGCCGTTAGACAATGGGAGATCTACACCTCTCTTCAATTGAATGAGACATCTGACATCTTTGTGAACAATGCAATTGGACAAAATACAATCAGAACCAAGTTGAACGAGTTGAAAGATGACCACACCAAATTTTGGATCGATATGAATGATTATTCCAGCCTGATTTTACTTCCCAAGAGGATAAATAAATTGGAAGAAGAGATTTTGACGGGGATACCACTGAATATTAGGTACTTGGTATATTTGAAAACACTACTTGTTAGACAAAAACTCAACTCTAGAGAAACCTTTTCCAGTCTATTGACCAAATCAAGGCAATTAAGAGATGAATATATTGAGAGCTTGGCAGTCGACTCTAGGGTTAGGGAGATTCTAATTGTTTTTAATTACTATGTCAACGAGATCACCAATTCGAAATTTGAAATAGAGAGTGATGAAAACCTGGAGTTGATGCAGCTTCCAATTAGCCGATTTATCATCAATGTGTGTATATTGTTGGGCACGTTCCCTGAAGCTTCACAAGAGGATGTGTTGTATTTGCTTCTCAAGTTTAATAAATTGTACACGTGTTTGAATAAGGATGAGTTTTTCTACAAGGTCAGCAGGTCTTTAGAAGAGGGTTTGGCAGATATCTTCAAGCACATTAGCGTGCAAGGAATCAATTTAAACTCTTTGTTTAGAAGCATCTTGGTTCAACTATTTAGTAGTGAGTTGCTTGATGAAGAAGTCTGTTTGCGGGTTCTTGATTTTGTTGTTTTTGAAGGTTTTGATTTTGTGCTTCGCTCGATATTGTATTTGTTCCGCAAAAACCTAGAAAAGATACAGGAATTGGATGGAGATGCCTTGCTTCAGTTTTTGAACTCGCCAGAATTTTGTCAAGTGGAGTTTGATTTCAAGGAGGTGTTAGCAGAAGAGCCGCTGCTTATTCAGTATGAGAATGAGTTCTATTTGATAAATGCCAATTCTATGAGCAACAATAGCAATGAATTGACAAACTTGAAGGAAGTTAATGACGAGCTAGTGGTGAAAATCAACGACTTGAAACGAAAGATCGATAGTCTACAAGCAACACATTCTGAAATTTCTGATCAGAGTGAGCAGTACACCAAGGATTTGTCTGAGGCCGAAATAGAGAATCAAAAGTTATTGAAGAGACAGGCTGAACTCCAAGAAAAGTACCAGAATTTGACTATGGCAGAAAACTTGAGCAATACCATTAAAGCAAATCAAGAGTTTTCTCAAAGGAATTTTGAATTGGAACTGCAAATTAAAAATCTACAGAACTCAATAGAAGAGAAGAATGCTAAACTAGCTAAGGTGCAACAAAGCTGAGAATTGTGTATGTGTGTATAAAAATTCGAGAGAGAGAAAAAAAAAAATGGTTCGACTTTTATTGTAAAACCTTTCTTTAACCACACCACTGTTATGCTGGAAGAAGAGAGTCAAAAGACAATTGGGATTGTTGGAGCGGGTCTAGTTGGTTGCTTGGCCGCTTTAGCTTTTGCCAAAAAAGGATACGATGTCACATTATTTGAATACCGGCCAGATCCTCGTACAGTTGATTCGTCTAAACGAAACTTGAGATCGATCAATTTAGCCGTTAGTAGTAGAGGGATTAGAGCTTTACAGTATGTTGATCCAGCCATGGCAGATAGAATTTTAGAGCATGTGATACCCATGAAAGGAAGAATGATACATGATATTACCGGGACGAAACAGGAATCGCAGGTCTATGGCTTAAACGGCGAGAGTATCAATTCGATTGACCGTTCGTTTTTGAACAATTGCTTGTTAGATGAGTTGGACAAGTCGAATGTCAAGATATTGTTTAAGCACAAGTTGGTGAAATTGGATACCCTGAATGCGTGCAGAATGACATTTATTGATGGTCACAGTGATGCCAAGACCTCTACTTTTGATTTTGTTGTTGGGTGTGATGGGGCCCATTCGCAGTTTAGATACCATTTACAAAAGACAATGAGAATGGACTATTCGCAAAAATATATTGACATGCAGTATTTGGAGTTGTATATCCCGCCAAGTGAGGACGCTAACAACAAGTTTTCAATTGATGCCAACCATTTACATATCTGGCCCAGACACAACTTTATGCTAATTGCCTTGGCAAATAAGGATGGGTCGTTTACCTCGACTTTTTTCAGTCCTTGGTCAGTCATAGAGGGTATATCTTCGAGCCAAGAGTTTGTGGAGTTTTTTAGACACAACTTCCCTGATGCTGTGGGATTAATAGGAGAAGATGCTTTGTCGAGTGCATTCAAATCCAATCCAAGAGGGTCATTGATGCAGGTTAGCTGTTATCCGTACAGCAATGGGAAGGGTATTATTTTGGGGGATGCTGCGCATTCTATGGTTCCATTTTATGGGCAAGGTATGAATTGTGGGTTTGAGGATGTTAGAATTTTAATGGAATTAATTGACACCAACAATGGAGACATTGAAGAAGCGTTTAAGCAGTACTCTGCCGCCAGAAAGAACGATTTGGACGCTATATGCAAGTTGGCTCTAGACAACTACTACGAGATGTCATCAAAAGTAGTAGACATTGGGTATTTGATAAAGAAGAAATTGGACTATACATTGGGTAAGATATTTAAGAACAAGTGGTTACCTTTGTATACGATGATTTCGTTTAGAGACGATATTCCTTATGCAAAGGCAATTGAGATAGAGAAGAGACAGAATTGTATTATGAATAATGTGGGGCTCGGTGTTTTAGGGACAGCTGCTGTTTATGGGTTGGTCAAGTTGGGGCAATATTGGAATCGCAGACAATAAAAGTCGTGGGGTGGTTAAATTTTCTTTGGTACTGAAAAAATTTTTTTGACCAACTAGTTGTACATAGTAATACATATTTTGTTTTTAGAGTATACCAAACCATGCTAAGATCAGGTATAATAAAGACCCAGCCTGCCACGGCTATTATAAGACCGTTATCTAGATGTTTCCACTATACAAATATTAACTTTAACGACAAGCCACCGTCGTCTGACTCACCTTTAAAAGTTTTCTTTGACACATTTAAAACTGAAGTGAAAAAGTCGAACGAATTAAAGGAAAACATAAAGGCATTACAGGATGAGTCAGGGAGAATGGCAGAATCTGAAGCTTTTAAGAGAGCCAAAGAAGCCTATGCCAAGGCACAGTTGGGTAGTACTGCTGCCGGGAAAGTTTTAAAGAAAGGTGCTGAAACTGTTGGGGATGCTGCGTACAAGGCATGGGAGTCTCCTGTTGGTAAAGGTGTGAGAACCGGTGTTAAAGTGACAGCAGATGTTGCCGATAAAGCATTTGAGCCAGTTAGAAAAACTCAAGTTTATAAAGACATGTCTGAAGTTATTGATGATGGGTCGTCTACTGCTTATGGTGGGTTCTTGACGAAGGAACAAAGAGAGGCTTTGAGAAAGAAAGAGTTGGAAAGAAAGAAGAAACAGGGATTCCAAGGACCGGTGAGAGAAAACGACGAAGCAGGAGGTGCTTTGGTTGCCACCGCACACAAACCTACTGGTCCAACTATGGGAGAAAAATGGGAAAACTTCAAGTTGAAATCCCCAATAGGCCGTGGTGTGGTGTATTTGCAGGAAAGATGGGAGGAATCAGAAAACGGGTTGATTGCATTGATTCGTACTATTGTGGAAAAGGTTACTGGGTTCTTTTCCGAGACCGAGCAAGCTAAAGTCGTTAAACAATTGAAATTGATGGACCCATCATTCCGTCTTACGGATTTCCAAAGAACATTAACCAACTACATTGTTCCTGAAGTTGTTGATGCTTATATCAAGAATGATGCCAAAGTATTAAAAGAGTGGCTTAGTGAAGCACCTTATAATGTGTGGGAGGCCAATAACAAACAATTTATCCAACAGGGTCTTTTCTCTGATAGCAGAGTGTTGGATATCAGGGGGGTTGAAATTGTCACTTGTAAAAGCTTGCAACCAAACGATGTTCCAGTTATTGTTGTTAGTTGCAGAGCCCAAGAGATTCATCTTTATAGAAAAGCCAAAACCGGTGAAATTGCTGCCGGTACTGAAGACCACATTCAATTGAGTACCTACGCCATGGTGTTGACTAGAATACCTGAAGAATTTGACAATAAGGTCACTGATGGGTGGAAGATAGTTGAATTTGCCCGTGGTGGTTCAAGACCATTCCATTAAATAGCTTGTATATATTAATAAAGGGGACACCTTTTTTTTTTTGAAGGCACGACTTTTTCAAACTTTTGAACAACAACACCAAAAAAAAAAAATCTCAACAAAATCAAGAACAACTCCAAAACTCTTTCAACCTTGCCACGTCATGTCTGATACCATAGCAACAAAAGAAGAAGCGTCTAAAATCTTTGATAGATTGAAGAAAGATCCAGCTAACCAAGTGTGTTTTGATTGTTCAAACAAGAACCCAACCTGGACATCTATTCCATTTGGGATTTTCTTGTGTTTGCAGTGTTCGGCAGTACATAGAAACTTGGGTGTCCATATTTCGTTTGTCAAATCGTCTAATTTGGACTCCTGGCAACGTATTCAATTGAGAAATTTCAAGTTTGGGGGAAACCAGCAAGCCAAAGACTTTTTCCTCAAGAATGGCGGATCGCAATTTGTTAATAACAAGAACGGAGTCGATGCAACAGCCAAATACACGTCACCCTGTGCCAACAAGTACAAGGAGAAATTAAAACAAAAGGCCGCACAAGATGCCGCCAAGCACCCAGATATTGTCACATTGGACGACGTTACTGATGTTATGTCATTGAGCGACTCTCCTAGCGAATCCACTGATGATTTCTTTTCCAACTGGAACAAGCCAGTCAACAACTCCAATACTGCGTCGCCATTATCTTCAAGAGCTGCTACACCAAATGCTTCTACAGACGACTTGACGAAGAAGAAACCTGTTGTGCGTACCACTACGACCTCGGCTAGATTGAAGAACAACAATACTGCAGCCAAGAAATCGATATTGTCAGGTAAAGGCAACGGACCAAGAACTTCACGTTTGGCGGCTAAAAGAATTAATAAGACTGAGGACGATATTGATTTTGATGAAATCGAAAAGAAGGCGAAACAAGAAGCTGAAGAAGCAAAGAAATTGGGGTACAAGCCAACAGAGACGGTTGAGCCAACTGTGAAGAAGCAACCTACTAGCACCTCATTGTCGTTGAAAAAGGAAAATGAAGAAGTAAAGTTGACACCTGCACCAATCCAAGAAACAACCCAGCAATTTCAAAAATTAGGGTTTGGTATGACACAGGGTGATAACATTGTGAGCAGTTCTACAAAGAAGTACAAGGAAGTCAAGTATACTGGTGAAGTTTCCAACAAGTATGGGACACAAAAGGGTATTTCGTCAGACGAGTTTTTCGGTAGGGGACCTAGATTTGACGAACAAGCAAAGACAGAAGCTAGAACTAAACTACAAGCGTTTAATGGTGCACAGTCCATTTCCTCGTCTTCGTATTTCGGTGAAGAAGAAGGTGGTGCTCGTGGTGGTCGATCGAATAGTGGGGCAGGTGGGTTAGGTGACTTGGAAGCAAGTGCAAGAGAATTTGCGTCCAAGTTTTCTGGAAATGCCAACCAAGACTTGGAGGTGTTGAAAGATGCTTTAGAGGATGGTGCCACCAAGTTAGGTTCATACTTGAGAGATTTCTTAAGATAAAGGGTTGTATATATATGTATATACTAATAAACACAATACAAGAATTAAACTACTCGATATGGTCGACTTCGGTTTTATCGTTCCACTCGGGGTTGGTAACGGCCATTCTTTGGTGGTGGTACAATGGTGGCATTGGAGGAATGTTACGGCGCAAGATAACTCTTTGGAACCCGTTTAAGAGCTCTTTGGTACGGTATACTGCATGCTCGTACATTGGCACGGCAAACACGTCGTCCAACTCTTCTAATGTCAATCCTTTAGTTTCGGGCAAGAACCATAACACCAAGAAGAACCCAATGACGTTCCATGCTGCGTACCAGCCAAAAGCCCCGGTTGGAGTAAATGCATTTTGCAATCGTGGCCATGTGAACGCCAATATAAAGTTAAAGAACCAACAAGTTGCTGTTGCCCAACTCATACCCAAATCACGAATGTATAATGGGAATGCTTCAGCAGAGTATGTGAATGGGACTGGCCCTTCTGAACTTGAGTATATTGCTGAAAAGATGTAGATACCGGTTGTGACCATAGCCAATTGACCCTGTCTGTCGTGGATCAAGAACCCGAACCCAGCAATCAATAGGAAAACCCCCATTAGCGGGAAAGAAAAAAGTAACAAATTACGACGACCAAACTTGTCGATTGTCAAAAATGCCGGGATGGCAAAGACAAAATTAATCATACCGAACCCCCACGATGCAAGCAAGGCACTGATCTCACTGTATCTTGCCTTGATAAAGATTGAGGAGGCATAATAAGCAATAACGTTGATACCACAGAACTGTTGCATAAACATAACGATCCATGACCCAATAGCCCCGTTTCTATTTCTTCTGATGGTGAACATTTGGATTAATCTTTTCCAGGTGGGTATGTCATAAGTACCTTCTTCTTTTAGCAAGACATACTGATAGAAACAATCACGAGCAGCAGCAATCTCTTCAAAACGCAAGGCTTTTAGGGATTCAAATGCTTCTTTGTGTCTTTCTTTACCCATTAACCAACGAGGTGATTCTGGCACAAAGGGGATTTGGAATAGGACAATGATGGGTGGGATACAGGCGGATCCAAGCATTAATCTCCAGTTCAACCCCGTACCAAAACTCTTGTGGGGCACATAGTAGAATGCCAATGCTGAAACAAACCCAAACATGATACCCACGGCAGTGAAAAATTGCCACAACATGACCAAGGCACCTCTAACGTGTTTTGGTGTACATTCAGCGGCATAAGCAGGAACAGTAGCGGATTTGACCCCAATTCCGAATCCAAGGAAGAATCTGGCAATAAACAAATGCCACCAGTTGTTGACAAACCCTTGCCAAATACAAGTGACGGCCGAAATCAAGCAGGTCCAGAAAATTGTCCATTTTCTACCCAAATGTCTATTCCAGTAATCGGATGTCCAGCATGCAATGACCGAGCAGCACAAGTATGGTGCTGAGTTGACCAACCCTTCGATTAAATCGGCGTTTTTCATTTCTGTGACACCAAACGCTTTTGGGTAAAACAAGGTAGCACCAGAAATAGTACTTTCATCCATACCTTGGGTGGCAGCAGCAATAGCACCAACAGCAATAACTTCAATCAATTTTCTCGGGATGTGCCATTTCTTGGTTGCTTCGAGATACAACCCTTGTTTTTCTTCGTCGGTGAGGAAGGGCATGGAATTGAAGGCGCTAGGTGCTCTAGCAAGGGCAGCAGCTCTTCCAAACAAATCTGGGTCCAAGTCGTACTTGTGGGCGTAGTTACGGCCCATTTGCATTACTTGCTCTTCAGTGTACTGAGCTAAAATATTACCATGTTCGCCTCCTTCTCTTTCAGCAGTAGAGTTTACCGATTCCAACTCCGAGGCTTCTTTGTTGTGAGGAACACTGGATGAGGAACTTGAGTTTTCAAACAAGTCCTCGTTTCTAGTAGGTTTTTCAGGATTTGTAGACATTGTTGATGGGGGGATGTACAGAACAGCAAAGTTTTGGGGAATTTGTGCCCCTTTTATAATGCAAGGCTAGATAATGGGGTGGGGGAACCACGAAATAGTGATCACAAGTTTATTGTTTAATTAAAGATGTTGTGCTTATATTGGTGTGCATATAGTTTGCGACTAATTAGTTTATGCAGATTGCTATGAGGATGTGCCCAAGGTTGTGTTGATACAAATGTTAAGGCATACGTTCAACCAAGGTGTTCGATGGTGTGTTAAATGCTGTGTTCGATGGTGTGTCTTGTGGTACCCATGTAATGCGTTTGGTGGGAGACAATAATTAGTTTCCAGTTGTGTTCCTCCGGAACAATAAAACAAGGTTTCATGTCAAATATTTTTTGAAAGGTTTGGCGGAAACTTGCTATTTGACGCGACAAAAAAAAAAATTTTTTTTGGAAGTGGGGTACGACAATCAAAAAAAGGGATGAATTGTATAGTAAATTGTTATCTATTTTTGTCGTAGATGTGGCATTGTTTCACCGAGAAGTCATTCGATACAAACGGGATTAGCAATTATATCGTAAACCCTAAATTCCGTGGTTATTGTCCAATGACGTAGTACCCCAGAAATATTAAGCCACTCTGAGTTTACACAATATCGTCGAGTTCTGTTCTTCCGGGATTGCTAATCAAGTTTTGTGTATTTCCTCGGGAAAAAAGATTATCCAATAAGTATGGTATTCCGATATTGGAAAGGCTGATAATCAGAATGCCTCGTAATGCTCTGGTGTAGACGTACAAGTGAAAAACTATGTGAAATAATCGATTAGTGTAGAACGTATAGTTGACACATTAAGATCTGGTATATTTGTAGACGTTATCAAATTTGCACTACAAAAAATATTCTATTTTATGTATACTGTGTAAAGCCAACGATAGTTGTAATGCCGGCAGGTCGTGTGTGTGCTAATACTCCACCGCGTTACCCATCCTGCTCGTTATATATAGACCTTTAGTTCCCTTCTCTCTTTTATATTATACGTAGTTCCTCTCCAGAGGCCATAGAATGCACTCCTTTATTAATGCATATACTTTTTAACGAATCATCTGTGTAATAGCTTTAAGTACACCGTTCTTATTAGCGTTTTCCTACAAGTTCCTAGGAGCCTCTTCAAAACTATAATAAAAGTGTAAACTCAGACACAGGTAGTAATCTGCACTATATTAGTTAGTCGTGAGAAAATACGACTGGTTGCAAGTTTTTGGAAAAAATTTTTACGAAATCTATACAAATTTTTTTTTGCATCACAAGGAATACTGCTCTAGGTTCTCGTTGTATCTGGTCATAGTTGTTTGGGGACCGGTGATGTGGAGATTTTCTTGGTGTTTACGGATAATTTGTATTTGCGGAGTAATCCGCTTATCTATAAAAGTAGAGCTGATTACCAAAAAAAAAAAAAAAAAGTTTCCCACCACTTTTCCAATAACCATGTCGTCGTTGAATGCTCAGTATTTGGCGTATCTAATCAAGTATCCGTTATTAACAAAGTCGATCACCAGTGGAGTCTTTTCTGGGTTGAACGAGACTGTTGCGTCGGTGTTGACCAACGAGTTTCAGGAAACGAAAATTGCAGGTATCAAGATCAAACATGTGTTTACCCAGAAATTGTTGACAATGATTATTTATGGGAGTTGTATTGCCACTCCAATTAGTCACTACATGTACTTTATCATTAATAATAAGATATTTAAAGGCCCATTGACAAAGTCCGGAAAGATCTTACAGATCTTGACGTCTTTGAGTACGGTCACACCGACCCTTGCTGCGTGTTTTGTATCATGGATTGCGTTGATCAATAATTACAAGTTACCCAAAGGTTCCATCAACCCAATTGCTGAACTCAACAAGATTGTGGCTATAGTGCGTGCTGGGTTAAAGAAAGGGTACTTCGGAGTTTTGAAAAGTTCGTTAGTGACTTCTAGTGTGGCCCTTGTCATTGCACAGAAATTTGTACCGCCAGAACTTTGGGTGGTATTTTTCAATGTGGTATACTTTTTCTTGGGCACTTACCAAAACACGAAGTTGAAAAGATTACAGAAGCAACAACGATTAGCAAAGTAGAAATATAAATTTTTTTTTTTTTTCCGTGAGGAGAGCACCACCCCCACTTTACTCTTTTTCTTTTTCTTCTTCAACGATGTACTCTTTATTGAAACAATCCATTCGTCCAAACCTGTTAGTTGCTCAACAATTTAGAACCATGATCACTGCTCAGGCTGTACTTTATAGTCAACACGGTGAACCCAAAGATGTGTTGTTTACGCAAAAGTTTGAGATCGACGACGAGAACTTAACTCCGAACCAAGTTGTGGTGAAAACGTTGGCGTCACCAGTTAACCCGTCGGATATTAACCAAATCCAAGGTGTTTACCCATCGAAGCCAGAAAAGACTACTGCATTTGGAACATCCGAGCCAGCAGCACCATGTGGGAACGAAGGGTTATTTGAAGTTCTTAAGGTTGGAGACAATGTCAAGGGGCTTGAAGCTGGCGATTGGGTTATTCCCGCCAATGTGAATTTTGGTACTTGGAGAACGCATGCTTTAGGAGAAGAACAAGACTTTATTCAATTGCCCAATCCCACTCAATCCAAAGCCAATGGCAAACCGCAAGGGTTATCGCTCAACCAAGGAGCAACAATTTCCGTCAACCCCATGACCGCGTACCTTATGTTAACCCATTACGTCAAGTTGAGCCCAGGGAAGGATTGGTTTATTCAAAATGGAGGGAACTCGGCTGTGGGTAAGTACGCTTCGCAGATTGGGAAGTTGTTGAATTTCAATTCCATCTCGGTCATTAGAGATAGACCTAATCTTGAAGAGGTTGTCGAAGAGTTGAAAGAATTAGGTGCTACACAGGTGATTACTGAAGAGCAAAACAATTCCAAAGAGTTTGGCCCTACTATCAAAGGCTGGATAAAAGAGTCTGGTGGTGAAGCCAAATTGGCACTCAATTGTGTTGGTGGGAAAAGTTCTACTGGTATTGCCAGAAAATTGAACAATAACGGGTTGATGTTGACTTATGGTGGGATGTCATTCCAGCCAGTAACCATTCCTACGTCATTACACATTTTCAAGAACTTTACTAGTGCTGGGTTCTGGGTGACTGAGTTGTTGAAACACAATAGGGAATTGAAGTTGAAGACATTGAATCAAATCATTGAATGGTACGAGTCTGGTGAATTAAAAGATGCGAAATCGACCGAGACGAGATTTGATGGTAGCAAGGAATTGCATGAGTTGTATAAAGATGGGGTAGCCAATTCTAAATCGGGTAAACAATTGATCACATACTAGTGGGCCTCGCATCCCGATGAGTGTTTCGGCCAAAACCGAATCGTTACACAAAGAGAAAAAAAAGTTTATCTCAAAAAATATATATATTGTAAAAATTTCGTCGACCTTAGTAGTTTTCTTTCTCTTATCATGCAACCATGTCACGAGCATTATCATCGACTAGAGTGTTGGTTAATGACACACTTTTACCAGCTACCATCATTTTTTCGGTAGAGTCAGGCACGATTTTAGAGATTGTTGATAGGGTTTTACCACCCAATGATCCGATTTTGGCACGCTATAATGTTTTTCCTATAGACTATAGAAATGTTACGCCAGCAGTGATTATGCCTGGGCTAGTTGATGCACATGTCCACTTGAACGAGCCCGGTAGAACTGAATGGGAAGGGTTTGAAACTGGGACCAAAGCTGCTGCATCGGGAGGTGTTACTACTGTGATTGATATGCCGTTGAATGCCATTCCTCCTACCACTACTGTTGCCAACTTTAACTTGAAAATTAATGCCGCCAAAGGCCAGACGTGGGTTGATGTGGGGTTTTGGGGCGGGTTGATCCCTGATAATTTGTACGATTTGAAACCGTTGATTCGAATGGGTGTGCGTGGGTTTAAAGCATTTTTGATCGAGTCTGGGGTCGATGAGTTTCCTGCTATTACGCCAGCCCATATTTTGGCCGCCATGAAGGAGGTTAAAGATGAAAAGACGATGTTGATGTTCCATGCTGAAATGCAGCCGCGGGAAAAAGAGGAGTTTAGCGACTCGGCAGATACGTTAACGGCCGAGATTGACGACTTTGATTTGGGAATGTCGGCCAGCTTTATTGATAGGGCACCCACACCAGTAGTCAGGTTATTGAGCAACGACCCAGGGGACCACCATCACGAACATGAGAATTGTCGGTTACCACACAACCATGCTGGGTCTATCAACCCGTCGGTCTTGTCAGATAAACAAGCCAAGGCGTTGGCACACACGCCGATCTTGGCAGGGGCCGAGCCTACTTTTGGTAAGAATGCCAGGAAAGTCAACACGCACCATCTGCGCTCATATAGCTACACCGAAGAAGACACCAAAGTCAACACCCCGTTATTGTTGGCGCAACAGGAGAACGCCGAGTTGGCCAATATCGACCCCACTGCGTATGCAACGTTTTTGGCATCGAGACCCGATAATTTTGAAACCACTGCTATTGCTGAGATTATAAACTGCTCGACACTATTGCCAACGGTGCCACTCCATATTGTGCACTTGGCGACCCACGAAGCTGTGCCATTGTTGCGTGCTGCCAAAGCCAAGGGGTTGCCGGTAACTGCTGAAACTTGTTTCCATTACTTGTCGTTGTGTGCTGAAAGAATTGGGAGCTGTTCGACGCATTTCAAGTGTTGTCCACCGATTAGAACTGACGATAATCGTAAATTGTTGTGGAAAGCACTTCGAAACGATGTGATAACCACTGTTGTTTCTGACCATTCTCCGTGTACGCCAGATTTGAAAGGTATGGAAAAGGGCGATTTCTTTGAAGCCTGGGGTGGGATTTCGTCTGTTGGGTTTGGATTGCCGATATTGTACACTGAAGGCCTTAAATTGGACCCGCCCATCAGCTTGGCGGAAATTAACAAATGGTGTTCATGGAATACTGCTAAGCAAGTAGGGTTGAGTCATTGTAAGGGCACCATTAGGGTGGGGTACGATGCTGATTTGTTGATTTTCGATACTGACGCCAAGTATGTAGTGGAAAACAAGGAGACGTATTTCAAAAACAAGTTGACGGCGTATGATGGGATGGAGTTTAGGGGGCGGGTATTGGAGACGTTGGTTAGAGGTAATACGGTATTTGCTATGGGAAGAGGGTTTTCGGGACCCAAAGGTAAATTAATTTTAGAGCCGAGATTTGAGTAGTCACACGATAAGTAGCCCACGTGTGTAGTAATGCGGCTCTCACAAAAAAATGTAACAATAAATTTTGTCGAACTGATAAAAACAAGTCTTTTTATCACACATTTTTTTCCTAACCACCATGTCATCTACTAATAAGAGAATTGCGTTACCAGCTAGAGTTGAGCCAAAGGTATTTTTTGCCAATGAAAGAACCTTCCTTTCGTGGTTGAATTTCACGGTCATTTTAGGATCTTTGGGTGTTGGGTTATTGAATTTCGGTGATTATGTGGGAAGAATTTCTGCTGGTTTGTTTACGTTTATTGCGATGTTGACGATGGTTTATGCTTTAGTTACTTATCATTGGAGAGCCAAGGCTATTAGATTGAGAGGGTCAGGACCATATGACGATAGATTTGGACCAACGATGTTGTGTATTTTCTTATTGGTAGCTGTTGTTGTCAACTTTATCTTGAGAATAAGAGCATAGTGTGTAGCCCCCCTCCAAAAAAAAAAAAAATTTTTTGTACTTTTCTTTTCACATAGTAATGTCTTCTAATATAATTGCCTTATTTATTGCAGAGTTTGATGTTAGATCGGGGTATAAACTAGTACACCAAGAAGCGAAGATTGCTGGGTTTGATTTTGATGGGTTGGAGTATAAGGTTTTGCCTTCTGGGATACAAGAGTTTGGCACCAGCACGGTTTTGTTCAGCCATTGGTTTCAAGGGAAGGTGTACTATGGATTGAGCAAGTACTACCAGTATATAATTGGCGACGATAGTCGTGATCGAAATAATGTCAAGATGTTTGCGATGGGAGTTTTGTGTGAACCAAAGCCTAGTGTTTGGAAACCCAACGAGTTTATCGACAATGGGTGGGAGTATGCGGATGCAATACACCAGAAACTTGTTTCGTTTGTGCACCTGGGAGAGTATGTTGGACTAAAGGGTATTCCCAAAGTTGTGCCTAATGTGGACAACCACTTGCTTACGAACTTGCCGGAAATGTTTCGATCTTTGGGCCCGTTAGTGTTTGTGTTGTATAAACAAAGTTTGTTGAGGAAGAGGATCTTGATATTTAACCAGCACCACAAATCGTACGACGACCAGGATATTTTGCCGAGTGGTGTTGACAATTTGTATAACATTTCGTCGTTTTGTTACTTGATATCGTTGTTATCGGTTGTGCCGCAGGAGATTGATTTTGTCGAGGCACCAACGTACTCGCAGCCGGTGTACCAGATTGGGTTGACTGATATGGGTGGGGAGTTGCTAAAGTGTCGAGGTTATATTGGCAGTACCAACGACGATATTCTTAAAGATAATGCGGTGTATGATATCGGGGTTATAATTGATGAACACGCCAAAGTATTTGATTATGCGCAGCAACCACTCCGTGCTACAAATAAGGATTACCAGAAGTTTGGGTTGATATACCTGGAGTTGCCAAGAACTAGAGATGGGTTTACAAACAGCAGTGGTATTTCTGCAGACGATTTGTCGTCTATAAGAAGTGACGTGTCAAAAGATTTTAGTGGGGGTGTGGTGGGAGACACGCCTTCATGGTGGAAGACCGATGCTACGGAGCCGGTTTCGTGGACAGAGTCTATTTGGTCGGCGTTTTCGTGGTTTGCCACTGCTGGTCAGTATGGGGATGTGCCGCCACCACCGCGTGTCCCGGATAAGGTGGATTTGGTGGATTTGGTTAATATTGTTGGATATTTCCATAAATTGACAAAGAAATGGTTCTACATGATCAATGAGGCGGTGTTGGAAGTGTGGGACGATCAGGCGAGTACTGACGACCAGCCGTTGACTAGACGTATTTGTTTAGAGTTGACGTACCAGGACGTTGTTGAGATGGAGCTTGATCCGTACTCGAACGCAGATTTAGAGTTTCTCAAACAGTTTGTGTTGTTGTACTGGGAAGTTGTAGATAGTGTGGAAATAGGTATGGGATTAAATAGTATATGTTGTTAAAATATATGCGAACAAAAAAGAAAAACAAAAAAAAAAATTGAAGTGACAACAAAAATTTCTTTCTACCAACACCAATGAAGGGCCAGTCGAAGAACGGACACCGCCGTGCAAACTCACGTTTTGCCAATGACGATAAGCGGTTAGTGTACTTGACGAGCAAAGCTATGGGGAAAAAGTGTATTGCCACCATCACCGACGGATCGCGTTATCAAGGGTTGTTGGTTGGGTCGGATCTTTCGCCGTTGTCGGTGGTTTTGTTAAAGCCACAGCTTGTGGGAAGTAGTTTGCTTAATGAGAAGAACAATCTCGATAAGTTGCCGGAGAACTTAATTATTCAGGCCAAGGATTTAATTGATTTGGAAGTTGATGTGGATTTGAGTGAGCCCGTGAAGCCGCCACACGAGTTTAAGACCGATGCGGATATTTCTGGAAAGATGCAGATTAAGGAACGTGAACTTGAGAGATGGGTTCCTGACGACGAAGTTGAGTTGACGTTGGAGGACGACGGAAGTGAATGGGACCAGTTTAAAGTCAACCAAGAAAAGTTTGGTGTTGAGTCTAGTTATGATGAGCATTTGTATACCACTCGAATCGATACGTCAGCGCCCGACTACCACGAACGTGTTGCCAAGGCCGAGAGAATTGCCAAGGAGATTGAACAGCAAGCCACTACTGATCGACACATTTTGGAGGAAAGAGGGGTGGTTGTGGATGATAGTGGGGTAGATGAGGAGGACAAGTATTCTGGGGTTGATAGGAGAGGCGACGAGTTGATGGCAGCGTTAAGGAATGCCAGTATTTCGAAACCAGCACAACAGGGTACGACCACGCACCACCACCATGATCCGGCGATTGTATCTAGTTCGAAACAGGCGAAACCCGAGTCTATACCACCGAAACCGCCGGTGCCAAATGAATCGTTTAGGTTGAATGCGCAGAGTGAGATCAACTCGTTGCGTGAGTTTAGTGCCAACTTCAAGATCCCGCATAAGATGCCACAGGACTTGTTACCAATTTTGGCCAAAGATAAGATGAAGCAGGACGAGATTTTAAAGAAACAACAAGACCACACCAAGAAAGAGCCGAAGACGTACAAGTTGAACCCGAAAGCTGCAGTGTTTACGCCATCGTCGAAACACGCCACCATATCGTCGCCCAAGAAGTCGCCCCGACCATATTCGAATGGGAATGTCAAGAAGCACTATCAGATATCGGCAGCAGACTTTTTTGGGGTGAACAAAGTGCCAACCAAAGATGGACAGACCACCAAAATTAAGGAGTTTAAGTGTGGGTTTAATATGTTTGTCACGACCAGAAGAAAGCACAAGGAGTACGAAAAGTCGTTCCAGACCCCGCCTACATGGGAATCTACCGTTGATGTTGCTCACGATAAGTTGTTTACGGCGCGGCCAATAGTTGCTCCGGTGGCCCCGCCTATATATGCGAACAAGTTCCCGATGTCGCCACAGGCGGCGGCCATGATGCAGCAGCAGCAGCAACAGCAGTTTGCGATGATGTTTCCGCCACAGATGCCGGTATTTTATGGCGACCCTACGTTTTATCCGCCGCAAGGGTTTGTGCCACCACCCCAGTTTGGTAACCCGATGATGATGGGCAACCCGTATGGTAGAAGGTACACGAAAAAACATTAGTATATAGGAAGAAAAAAAAAAAAATGAACAACAAAACAAAAAAAGAATCTCGTTTACTCTCTCCACGTCATGAGCGATTCAACGTTATCTAAGATCAGTGAATTGATCAAATTGGAAGATGATTTGGCCAAGATAGGCAGTATTAGACAGCAATTTCTTAAGGAGAAGTCGTCTGTTGATGTGAAGTTGTCGTCGACGACGCAGGTGCAGATTGATTCGATTATGAAGAATTTAGCGAATTTACACAACACCATGGAGAGACTCGATTCGATAAAGGGGAGTATTGGGGAGGTGCAGCAAGTGCATGATAGTACGATTGGGGAGGTGAGGGAGTACGATACGATCAAGAAGATGACTATGGTGAACCAGTTTTTACACCAAGTGGGGAGTTTGTATGAGGATATTTCTGGGTTCAAGAGATTTGTTGAGGCATTGAACGAGGAGATCCAAAGGGAGTTGCAGGGGTTGCAGAATGACTTGAAGTACCCGTTACCGAACTTTGTTAGGATCCACCATGCATATACTCAGGCAAGGAATTTTGTTGACTATTTGGAGGTGTACTCGACGAGGTTGTCGGACGATTTACAGTCGATTGTGTATAAGGTTGTTTCGCCAATCAAGACTACGATCAAGTTGTTTGATGAGTTGCTCAATGAAGGGATCCAGAGTTTGACTGAGGTGACCAAGGAAGGCAATTTCGAGTGTTTTTTCAATATTTTGGGAGTGGTCACATGGGAGGAGAATGAGGATTTGAAGGTGTCGTTGCTCAAGAGTTTGGATATGGTTTCGGCGGACCCCAAGACGGTGAATTACAAGACGTTTCGTGGCCGGAGCAGAAACTATAAGAAGTTTTTCTTTGACAAGTTGCGGGCCCATCTATATGAGATATTTGATCTGTGTGTGGAGTACTATGGGAACGACAAGATACTTGTGTATGACGGGTTGTACTGGTTAGAGGATGAGATGCGGTTTGTGTATACCACGTTGGACAAGCTATTTCCTGCGAATTGGGGTGTGAGTGCGTTTATCCAGGATGTGTATTATAACCGGTTGCACGATTTTACCATGGACCTTATTAATACCGACCCGCCAGCCGAAGACTTGCTCAAGATCTTGCTGTATGACTCGAAATATGGTGCGTTTGTGTCTGAGTTTGGCGTTAAGCAAAAGTCGATAATTGGCGAAGAGCTTAAGAATAGTGTGTTGGACGATTATTTGAATAATATCACGACCAAAATGAAGGAGTGGAATGATAATTTGATTCGACAAGAGACGAAAACGTTTACAGAAAGACCGAATGCGCCCGACATTTACCCGATTGAGCTGACGATTGAAGATTTGGATGCTGATAAGAATGAGGTGCAGCTCACGATCGACCTTAATGTGTATGTTATGCCAGATTTCAAGATTGCGTTGACGATGCTTAAAGAGCAGGCGGATGTTGCTGCAGAGTCCAAGTACTCGAGAATTTTGGTGGAAGTTATTGAGAGCTGGTCAGAATGCTATGTCAAGCGTATTGCCAATTTTAGGGAAGTGGTTGAAGACGAGATGGACCGGTACATGTCGGTGTTTAACAATGAAGGGTACTTGATTAAGGAGAGTAAGGCGAAACGGTTGTTCAGGAAGAAGCCGCCGGTGGTTGACATTGACAGTTTGTCGCCAGAAGAGCAGAGCAAACTCCTGAGGGAGGGGTTGATTGAGTACTTGGCGGCGTTGGCGAACTCGTTGGACATTAGTGATGATATAATGAACGACAAATTTGCCCCGACATACAAAGAGAAGGTGCACACCAACTACCATGCACGGATTGGTAAGGCGTTTGATGTTGCGTCGGAGAGTTCTAACGCGTTGATTTCTGAGATATTGAGTGCAATCACCGACATAATCATGAACGATTTGACGCCGGCGTTGTGCAAGTTGTTTACGAAAAAGTGGTATGAAGATGAACACTCGCAAACGGGCGAGCCGACGCTTGCTAAGCTTGTGGTAGAGACGATTAGCGAGTATATGGGAGAGATGAGACAGTACTGTGTGTACCCGGTCTACCAGTTGTTGTTTGTTATTTTTTTGGATAATTTTATTCCTACGTATATTAGAATTGGCTATGAAAATATCTTGCATGGCGATGGGAAAAAGATTGATCCACAGGCCACCAAAAAGTATAAATCGTTTAGCGAAGGTATTACCAGGGATATTGAAATCTTTTTTAGTGGCCTTGACCCGTTGTTTACCAGGAAAGATGGGGAATACTTTTTTGCGTCGCTTAATGCCATTGAGTTGTTGCTGGTATTGGGTACAGTTGAGGTTGACAATATCAAAGATGTGTGGCAGCATGAGGTGCTACCCAAGTTTTATGATTGTTCGGTAGAGTATATTCGTGGAGTATGTTTGTGTCGTAAGGATATGGATAAGTCGGAGACCAAGCAATTGGTGCTGCAGTTGCAGGAAATTAAGGTTGAGTACCACCAGGCCGTGCAGCCGCCGGACGTGCCAATATTTACGTTGAACGATTTTGAGTTTCAGGATTAGGGCGGGCAAGTCTAGGTTTTTTAGGGAGTTTGATAGTTGTAGGAATGACAAGCTTGCGTTTGGCAACAGGTTTTGTTGATTGTTGTAGATTTTCTCTTGCTTTGGATTCGAGGAGGTCCTTGTTGACGGCCCTGGCTTGGATGGCTTCTAGTTGCTGGTCTAGTTTTTGGTGGTGGTGTTGCTCTTTTAATCGCTGTTCGAGATTTTCCATGCCCAGAGTCTGTTCGTTCCAAAATGGGTTCTTCTTACGCTTGGCCTGGAGGAGGTGATACTTTTGGTCTTCTTCCTCTTCTTTCTGCAATCTTGCAAGTATGTCGTCCTCAGTTTCTGTAGGTTTGGCCTTTTCGTAGTTTCTGACAGCACCTTCTTCGGGGGTGTACCCGGCGTTCTTGGGGTCGGTCTTGAATGTGATGGTGTTGTTGCACCCAGGACAGGTGATGTAAAACCTTATAATCTTTATGTTGAGGTACTTTTCGTTGGTGATTTCTTTTCTTGCATTGAACGAACGACGTGCACCGATATACTCATCGCACTTGAGACACCTCATCGAGTATGGTGCCATCATACGGATCTTGATGGGCTGGTTGGCATTCTTTTTGGGTCTAGGAATCTTTGATGGGTCGTAGTCTGGTGGGTACCACTTGTTGATTGCTTTTCTTTCTGACATTGATGAGGAACAAAAATTTTTTTTTTTTTGGTGGTCTACATTTTTTTTTTATTCGTTTTGCTATTGTACATTAAATTGTAATATATAAGCTATACCCCTTAGTCGGCGTTTCTTCTGGCAGCTCTCTTTTGAGCTCTTCTTTGAGTACCAAAGATCTTCTTGTCTCTGTTCTTCTTTTGTTTTCTTTGTTGTCTGGAAGCCTTTTCGACTTTTTCAGCTAAACCGTATCTGACTAATCTGTAAGCTGGTTCGAATCTTTTGGCATCGGCGACGGATTGGTAGATTAAACCAAAACCAGTGGATTTACCACCACCAAATTGGGTTCTGAATCCAAAAACGGAGACGGCGTCCTTTTCGGCCTTGTAGATTTCAGCTAATTTTTCTCTTAACTCATCCTTGGAGACGTTGGCTCTGTTTGGGTGTAAAACATCAATGACGAATTGTCTTCTGGCCAATAATGGGTTGGAAATAACCTTTCTAGTTCTGATGGTAACGGCGTCACTCATTGTTGATTTGGGTTGTGATAGGATAAAAAGGTGTGAAATTTTTGGCAGACAATTTTTTTATTGACTAAGAGTGAGGGTGTGTGAGGAAGTACTGCAGAAAAAAAAAAATTTGTGTGAGTGAGTTGTGAGTAGAAAAAAAGTTAAGGGCTGCACGTGATGGATTAGGGCTATAGCCCTAAGTCACGCACTACTAAAATTTTTCAACCCCATGGAGAAGTTGGACCCTACGACTATAAATTGAAAAAAGAAAATGAAAAATTTCTCTTGAAAACTCTTTCCCTTTTTGGAATTTTTTTGCCTTGGAAACCAATAACAAAAAAGACCTAGTGGATCTAGAAGCGTTAGTTTTTTTTTCATTTTTCCGAGCTCAGCTTCGTTGATCTCGGAATAAACTATATAGTAATTCAGAACTGAATGTATCAGTTTGATTACCCTGGGCGTTATGTCCGATTTCGTTTTATCAGATT
>OKKB01000028.1_pt1 | contig 106725 bp, 60 predicted proteins | sample 1613931 | NCBI WGS metagenome assembly OKKB01 (sample SAMN04436893, study PRJEB24849) | human gut metagenome | biome: human gut; feature: NICU; material: stool | host: Homo sapiens | place: USA: Saint Louis, MO | collected 2012-02-08
ATCCAGTTTTTGTCTTTGTCTTAATAAAGTATATGAATCTTGCATGATTATAATGATAAGAAGATGAAAACTAATCAAATATGAGATTTGTAAAATTGAACAATGAAAAAAATAAACGAAAAGGAAAATCTATTTACAAAAGAATGAAATAAAGTTGAAAAAAAAAAAAAATTAAAAGTAAGGGATGAAGGAGATGAGTGTATATTATGTGTTAAAGAAGGTTGCAATAACTCATCTGAGAGGATTTCCCACTTTGGGTAATTAGTTGTTGTTGTTCGTTGCTATGAGTTTATTTGTGTGTAGTGTAAACTATGTATATATAATTTTTGTTGGGTCAAAAAGAAATCATGATTTGCTTACATAAGAAAAAAAAAGGGCAAATTAACCAAAATAAGATTTTAGATCGATGGAATGGATCGATCCACCGACGGACCCGATGGGACTCTTCTTTTAAGGGGCGGGGAGGGGCACGATAAAACTTTATCAAAAGACATTTTGAAGAACAGAGTGCACGTGACCTATATCAACTTTTCAAAATAATATTGTATAATTTTCCTCTATTAACAATGTACATACAAACAATCTATACAACCTGTATAATCTTCTAGTCTATTTAAATGATGGTGTTATTCCTTCACAAATTTCGGAATATTGTTGTAATTTTCTATCAATATCGACTACACCATTTTGGTGGCGTGGTTTCCGTTTAAACCGATCAATCTTCTTATCAAACACTTCACCCGTATAGAAAATTTTCCATTGAGAATCAGGGGCACTCATACATCCACAACATCTTTCAAAATACCATTTGTTTACTGGATTGTTTTTCCGAGATCTCCAGATCAATTCAAATGGATGAGATTGTAAGATGATTTTGAATATAACATCAGCTAAGCCAGGTAAACCTTGATTCTTTTTGGCGATGGCAAACTTATCAAGATAGGCAATCTTTTCACCTTTACTATATTCCCAAGTAATTATTGCGGCTCCATCGTAATCACCAACAATTACCACTGTCGCTATGTTCTTGTTTATACGATCCAAATAGGGACATACATCTAAACTTTTTCCAAACGAATCATTTAATAACTCGATCAATTTCTCTTTGTTCACCAATTTATCATCAAACAAGTTTTGCATGGTCAAGTCTTTGTCATAATTGTCAACGTCAAATATTTGTACTTCAACACCTTTCTTGATAATAGTAGTGGACAAATGTGGAGTTCTATTGGTGGTGCTTGGTAAAGAAGACGATATAATGGCTCTATCAGTAAGGACATTGTAAATAATAGGATTCAATTGATCGATATTTATTGACATGATTTCCGGGGTGGTAATAATGCCTGTAGTTTCATCATTACCTGATTTTTCATTTATATATGATAAAACATTGTTCATAGTATTCAAATTATCGACATGAGTGTCACGATATTTGGGTTCAATATGTCCAATAAATAATTCGGAAAGAATATCAGAATATTCTTGTGACAAGTTTATGAAAACATGACTAGTTTGGTGTCTTTCTATAGAAGGTATTCCTCCAATGGGATCTATCATAACTATTTTCTCAATGGATAACAAATCAGTAGTTCTTTTTTCAATCAATGCTGAACTTAAACCTAACAATAATTTATCTGAGGCAAGAAATTCTTGTTTTGAAAGATCTGCATTATAGACAATTGGTTGAATTATGGGGATAATCCCCTGATACAATGGAATAAGTATCAGTTCTAAACTATCCAATGTTGGTACCCCTTTATGTGACGTAAATAATGACCGTAAAAGTGTCACTTTCAAATCGCTTTCTTCTTCAGGATGTCCCAAATAATTGAGCATTTTGTTACCTTGATTAATCATGTAAAGTTCGTTATTTTTATAGGAACCCAGAGGTAAATGATCGTAATCTAACATTATAATTGGTGAAATACCCAAAGTTATCAATCTTTTAAAAGTTTCAGCTATACCTTTCCATTGTTTAATAGTTATTTTTGTGAATTTGATTTTGAAAATGGCCAATCGAAGAGGTACTTTTTGTAATTTTACATCTTCTTTATCATAAACATTTATAAATGGATTCAGTTGATTAAGAAATCTATTTATAAATAATTCTCGTTGTGAATCTCTATTAGTTAATGACAGTTGTTCATTTTTGATTTTAATACTTTTATTAAAATCTAAATCATCATTGAAATCAAATTGATTTTGGTATTTAGTTAAGTAATTCTTGGCTTCACGTTTTGTAGTAGTTGATTTTAAAATTGATAAGATCAAATTTCTTTTGGCATCTGTGGTCACCTTATGAGTCTCTAGATTGGATATGAATTGTCTATTTAATGTTTTCAATTTACTCATACTGGTTGGGGTTGGTATGAATGTTTGAGTGTGTCAATTAGTTGTGGGTGACTCACAATATTTATATTCACACTTGATTTGGTTGTTAGAGGGATTTTTTTTCCCCTTTGTTTCTCAATTGCATCTCTAATTGGGCATTTCACTTTTAAGACACCACAGTTTTTTTTACTATCTCTTCAACTCATAACTTCTAGGTTATTTATCATAGTTGTAATACAAGAGGTCATGGTATTATGAACTTACCAGGTAGCTGGTATGTGTATTTTAGCTATACTGTAAGTATTGCTACATATATCGCAGCTAAGTAATAATAGTGCCTTATTTTTGGTTAACTTGTCACGTATCTATTCTCTCTTTATACTTTAATCTATACATCTTCATCATCTGAAGCATCTTCCATATCCTGGTCGTCAGCATTTATTGTATTACTTTGTGTTGTGTCATATAGTTGTCTTAATTTGTTCATCACGGGGATCACAAATGGTCTTAATTCATTAATTTCTAACAATGATAATCCATTCAATTGTATATTTGATTCATTCAATTCTTTTAACCCTTTTTTCGATTTGACTAATCTAGTTTCTCTTAAATCTTGAATCACCGACCTTAATTGATCAACGGGATCCAGTAAATCATCTGGAGCTTTTTCAAGTAATATTTTAGAAAGTTCTAACCAATTCCAAGGTAAATCACTAAATTGTAGTGGTTTACGTATTTCATCTTCGTATCGTTCTTTTAAATATGCCACTGTTAGCCATTTTGGTGGAACTATACTACATTTGTCTTGTGATTTTAAAATTAATGCTACCCATAACGGAACCAATTCTCTTCTCATGGCTCGTAGATTCGGTATACTTGTCTAGAATAAAAATGAAAATTAATGTTAGTTGAAATGTCAGGTGGTGGTGGTGGTTTTTTTTTAGATTTCAAAAACTATACATACTCCTATGAGATCAATTTTCTTGATTGAATATCTTGGTAAAATGGTTATGAGTTCATTTTCTGCCAAAAAGGTAATTTCTGATGGCATAAGATTCCCTTGAAGGTTTTTTGGGAGTACCATGACGGGTTAAGGATTATTTGTTAATGGTTAAAACTAGATAGTAGTAGTCTATATTTAATTTAATTTTTTTTTTTTGATACCTTGTGCGAAAGATCTCTCTCGATGTTGTAAAGAGACGCGTCAATTAACAATAAACTCTAATTTTGTTTTTCTTCTACAAAACTACCAAACATAAACATGTCAAGGTAAATTACAATGATATTTAATTACGTAAATACTTCTATACCCTTATTTATATTTATTCATTTTCTTCTTATACGTGGAAGTTCTTCCAGATGTCATGGCCTTGGCCCTTTTAGCAGGTTTTGGACCTTCACTATCTCTACTATATGGATCGAATCCACGTCTCTTTCTATCATTTTTCTTTTTTGTATCTTTCAATAATATCTTGTCAGCATTAGCATAGTCAATCTCCTTTTGATCTTCTTGTGGAACTTTTTTGTTGTTGTTATTCTTTTTGTTTGGTCGAACGTTCCGTTTTCGAAGGGTTATAAGTTCATTTGGATCAATCTCCTTATCATTATTGAACAAAGCAGCTTGTCCTGAAATTTTAGGAGCTTCGTCAGAAGCCTGTGGAGTACTTTCAGAAGCGTCTTCTTCAGATTGTTCATCTTTTTCCTCCTCTGCTTCGTCTATATCTTCGATATCACTTATAGGGATAGTGATAGCCAAATCAGTGGCAGCTGTCAATTCTTTCCATGTAGCTTCAAATCTCTTCTTTGACACATCATTAAAATTATGCTTAAAAACTTTTTCATCTCTAAATTCCAAAGTGAACAATGCTTTGTTGTGATATATATTCCCAAATGCCTTGGATTCTTTAGTCAACAATGTAGATGTTTCAAACACTTGGGTAGTATTTGTAAGCAATCTATCAAACTCATTAGCTACACTTGCAGCGTCAATGGAGTTGTCATCTTGTTCTTCACTTTGTTGTTTGTTCCATTGATCAACCAAGTCCCAATCATTAGCTTCAGTTTCTTTTAAGGTTTTTTCAATCAAGTTTGCTAATTCTTTCGCATTGATTCTAACTGCATCAGAAATACGATAAGAAACATTGAGCACTTTATTCAAATCCACTGGTGATTCCAAGTTAGCTAAACTAACAAGCAATTGATTAGGCATGATATACCTCACGGATTCATCTTGTTTTTTAGCCATCAAATCTCTCCATTTATACAAAACTTCAACCACTGGACGCTTGAAATGAGGAACATTGTATTGTGATACAATAGATCCCCATGGTTCCTTTGGATTGAATGCCATTACTGGACATGTAACTTTGTTGGAAAATGTATTAGCCATAGGTCTATATTTCGTGTATTCAAACCTTCTCTTAGCAACTTGTCGTGAGTCATACAATACTTGAGATAATTTCTCTGCGTCAATCAATTTATTTTTCAATTGATCATATATGAATAACAAAAAATGGGTATCTGATCTTGCATATGCCAACATTGGTGGTGATAAAGGTCTAATTCTCCAATCTGCTAATTGATATTGTTTAGATGTTTTGAAATGAGCATACACTTCTAATAAATATGCCAAGGAGAATCTTGGAAATCCAAGTGCTCTTGAAGCATGAAAAGTGTCAAATAATGAAACAACATATAACCCCAAATCTCTTTGTAACCATATTATATCCATAAATGCTCCATGGAATACTTTAACAATATCAGGGTCGGCAAATACTTCATTCAATACGGTCAAGTCATCACGTAAGGCAAGAGTATCAATAATCCAATCTTGTTCACGATTGGAAATTTGCATTAAACATACAATACCATAATATGATCGATAATCGTGATGTTCCAAATCAACCGCAATTTCAGTCAGTTTTTTCAATTCTTGTACCATTTTTTGTAACTCTTCCACGGTGTCTACCCATATGGCCTTGGTGGTAGACCAATCTTTTGGTGGAATAGCATCAGATTTAGCTAGTATGGCATCAGGATAAGGTTGATTATCAATTTCATATTCATAAGGTTGGGCATAAAATGGAGGATCAATAATCTCAATTGAGTCCTCATAAACCGGTTCTGGATTAATCAAAGAATCATTGAATGGTACTAATGCATGAGGTTTGGATGAAAGTTTTGGTTTGAAAGGTCCTGATTCTGAATTATCAATAGGGACTTTAAATTTTAATTGTGGTTTTTCTATTTTCGATGCCTTTTCATTACTTATTGTTGTTGTGGTAGAAGTTTTACCATTATCAAGGTATTCTAATTCTTGATCTTTGGTGATCCCTTTTGCTTTCCGTTTTGCTTGAACAAAAGTAGAATCAATCTTATCAAAAATTGAATCGATTATTCGTGATACAGGTTTCCAAGATACTTCACCCGTCACGTTTTCTTCACCATATTCAATAGCTTGAAAATCATTAGGGTCATCAATGGCTGCTCTAAGTAAATCATTACTTATATTCAACAATCTTTGACTTTGGTCATCAATTTGTTGACCTAAATCCTTGTCCACTGTTTTATAGAAATTGACATCCTGTGCTCCCAATGAACTAGCAGCTCTAATGGTGTTCATTAATTTCGGGAATATTTCCTTGAAAACATCTTCACTTTCTGAGGACATGATAATGAGTTGAGCTTTCAAAAAGGAATGGTAAAGAACGTTAAAAGGTTCTATCTGGTTGTTGGTTTTGTTGTATGCTTCTACTAATTTTTTTTTTCTTTTGTATTGGACTATGCTTCACTAATAATATTTTGTCTACTTTATTGTCACCCATACAAATTTTTCTTTCTCATCTCATCTCATTAACCTCTACTCAAATTTTCTTTTCGCTCTCTAAAACTTGGTTTACTAATCAAATTAATTTCATCACATTATTATTGATTATTATAATAACAACAACAACAAAGTTAATAAAAATGTTTACTTGTAATACATGTAACTTGCAGTTTCCTGCTGCTGAAGATCAAAGAAGTCATATGAAATCAGAATGGCATCGTTATAATTTGAAAAGAAGAGTGGCTCAATTACCACCAATTACAGAAGATTTATTCAATAGTAAAGTCTCTACATTGACAAACACGGAAGAAACAAAACAGAAACAATTAACCAAGAAAGAACAAAGAAGGAAAGAAAAGGAAGCAATTTTAGAACAAAAAAGACAAATATTAGAACAAGCTAAAAAGGCAATGTTAGCAAAAATGCAAGAAAATGGTGGTGAATTGCCGTCACTTAAAGAAGAATTTTCAAATACCGACAGTAATAAAGAACAGCAGCAGCAACAAAAAGATGAAGACGATAAAGATGGTGATAAACTAGAAGAGGAAGAAGAGATTACTCCGGAACAACATGAGGAAAAGATGTTAGCTCAAAAACTTGCAAACAAATTGGAGATTCCTCCAACAACATGTTTATTTGCTCATCCTAAATATAATCATAATTTTGATACCATTGATGAAAATATCGAACACATGTTCAAACAACATGGATTATATATACCTGAACGAAAATATCTTATTGATAAACAAGGTCTTTTAGAATATTTGGGTGAAAAAATTGGGTTTGGATTTTGTATTGTTTGTAATTATCAAGGAAGAACTGCTGAAGCTGCAAGAGAACATATGCAACAAAAGAGACATATGAGAATTCCATATGAAACTGAAGATGAAAAATTAGAAATTTCTAAATTCTATGATTTCTCTTCAACTTATGATAATAATGTGGTTGTCGTGGATGGTAATGGTGAAGAAGAAGATGGTGATTGGGAAGATGTGAGTGGAGAAGAAGATGATGATGAGGACGACGATGAAGAACTCCCACCAGTTGAGAGAGATGCTATATATCAACATGGAAATGAATTGCACTTACCTTCGGGTGCTGTGGTGGGGCATCGTTCGATGGCTAGATATTATAGACAAAACTTGGCCCCAGATAGAGAATTATCTGAAGGTCAAGGTACAGTTATAGCTGCTGAAACTAGACATATGTTGACATTGAAAGATAGAGAAGAATTGGCCACCAAAAAGAGAACTTGGAAGAAAGAAAAGAAAATGGAAGACCTTAATGATAGAAGAGCTGCTAAGTTTATTAATAACCAACCTCATTTCAGAGATCCATTGTTACAATAAATTAAGTATATTTTATTTCTATACAACGTTTATAGTAATATATTTGTCTTTAAAACAACAATACTATTACTGCCAAAATTAAATCGATCAATACATTGACAAATAAAATCCAACTGCCAAAGAATAACAATTTGGGAGAAAAAACTGTCCATATAAATAAATGAAATCTCAAGTTAATACAAGATCCAACTAAATTTACTGCTGATACGGTGTAGAAAAACAAACTAATCAATGATTTGACTAATAAAATTGATTTCTTCAATCCAGTGTAATGTAATAAATCAGTAGTAGCTGGTCCATTGAAATTCAATAAACTTGGTTCATAAAGAAGTTGTAATCCTGAAAGTGACCAAAAAATCGGTCCAGCAAAATTCGATACAAAGGTCAATAACCCCACCAAAAACACATTGTATGCCTTGACTCCATTATATGCATTTGACAAGTCCACAGTAGCTAACAGATTTGTGTTGCCCATACAGAAAAAAGTCAAATTTTGTAAACAAAGAACAGTCATTGCCACTGTTAAAATATATTGATCAATTCGATTGGTCTTGCGATAAATTAATTTTGAAAAGGCAAATTTGGCAAACATCAATACCAAAAAAATTGGGATATTTTCTTGTCTAGTTTGATGTATAAGGTAAATTGTCATAATGTTTGTAATATCAGTGATTGTTCCATAACGGATTTTTCTGATTTTGCCAATTATCACACGAGAAATCACCAATAGCAATAGAATAATTGTGGTGAATTTTGATAATTGGATACTAACACTTTGTAATTGAAACTTCAATTCATTATCTTCAAGAGTTGCACTTGACAAATCTATATGATGTGATTCTATAATCCACAAAAGAAATCTATTGAGCCATTTTGGTATTGTGTTACCATCAATGTAGTATTGCAATAATTTGAACAGGAATGACACTGAAGTTGCCACAAATACAACAATAAATGAAATCAACCCACCAGGGTCTTTCACATCTGGTAATCGTTTCCCAAAAGAAAATGCAAATGTTGGCACTAAGCTTCCTTGTATGTATATACACAAAGTAAGCACAAAATAGGTTAAAATTATAAGCCCCCACATTAAATTTGGATTAGAATGTGACAAGTAATAAGCAATGTTGTATTGAGAAGAATACTTTTGACCACTATTGTTCCATGATCTCATAAATCTAATACAAGCAAATAAAACTCCAAAGGAAATAAAATTTTGTAAACTTTTAAATGTATCAAAAAAGGTAATTGCTAAAAACAAAAGTGTTGCTGTTGTGAAAAAATACCAAATCTGATGCTCTTCTTCGATTAAAGATGATCCATGGAAATGCAATGAATACAAAACAACAAACAATTCATAAAACATCACTGAAGAAATATTCATATTTGATGCTGTCAAAAAATACCGATTAAACACCACAATCACAGCTAGAGCAGTAATTACTAATATTAATGCACCGGCATATATGTCTTTATAACCATAATTTGTTGCTGAAGAAGCCATTTCTGATTGAATATCCTGAAGAAATTCATAATAATCAGCAATTGGGTGTTGTTTAGCTTGTAAATTTTCCCATTGTGACCAGACTTTTCCGGATGGTCCATATTTTGCTTCATACAAGTTCATAATCTGTGCACAATTCTCTAATAATATTTTAATTCTCTGGTTTTCGGGCCAAATCTCGAGTATCTCTTTGGCAATAACACCAAGTGAGTTTTTAGGAATCGGGAAATTCAATAAAGCTGCTAATGTGGGTACTAAATCGATTTGGCTGATTTTGTGGTGATACGAGTAGTCTGAATTATACGGTAATGGTGATTCACCTTTGTGGTTAAATTTAGGAGAAATAAATGAAAGTGCAGCTGATGTTTCACCAGGTGACGAACCACCGTGGTTGCCTATTTCATTCATCCCATGATCTCCCATTAAAACTATCAATGTATCGTCATTCTTGGTGACGTATGTGTACAATCTTTGTAAAATTTTATCCATTTCTATTTGTTTCGGTTTCATGTAAGGTGATTCTGGTCCACCTTTATGGCCAATATGATCTAATCCTAAATAATGTAGAATTAACCCATCCCATTTGTTACTACTCAATTGATCGTCTAAATGACGAGTCACATTATTATCAACTTCAGTGAAATCACTAACAAAGAAGGAATTGGTCCCTTCAAATTCTGTAAATTGATCTTGAAATAATTTTAACCATGTGTCATCTCCGAAAAAATTTATTGTCTTATTATTTGAATGTCTAAATTGATGAACCCATGAGTCTTGGTTATGTAATCCCTGTGAATCGTCTTGATCATCAGCGACATTTAAAATCGCGTCTAAAAAGTTTGGTGTACCTCCTGTGGTGATACCTTTTAAACGTGGTAATGTCACTGTTGGTGGATTGGAAAAGGCAGTGAATGGTAAGGCACGGCCTTGGTTTATCAATTGGTGCAAAAACAGGAAATTTGATCTGTCACTGAAACAAAAATCAGATCTCATTGCATCTACTACCATAAGAATAAATTTATTGAATTGTGGGTTTCCATATTGATCAGAAAATGGAGATTTCGTTGAATCTTGAAATGAGTTGAACCCCGGAAGTACAACTTTGGATGGGAAAAAGCCTCTTAGAAATACAAGAAATCCAATTATATTGATTATAGTCAAAGAGACTTGAACAACCCATCTAGAATTTAGTGAACCGGACATTGACTAAGGTGAGATTGTTAGAGGGGGTTTAGGAAACAAGTGTTTTTTGGTGTTGTTGTTGTTGATGTTGTGGTTTGTAGTGTGTGTGTGGATGGGTCTGAAAAAAAAAATAATGAAAAATAATACAACACGATTCGTGTGTTTTTTAATTTTTCGTTCCCTTAATTTGTGCCCCATAAAATCTGCGAAATTGAAACGCCGGACTTGGCCCAATAACATGTTTGGTAATAAATATCTTTGTTAGCATTTCAAAACATTTCAAATAATCAGCCAAGGAGAAACATATGAAGTAAATTCGAATAAATATTTCTTGTTCCTTTGACCTCCCCCACATAGATTTCTTATTACGTTATTTGATTGTAATTAAGTTCTATTGGAAAAGACAACCAAGAAAGAAAACCCAGAAATTATCGTCAATAACCGATTCACATAGTTTCAAATACAACTTCAAAATGCCCAATAATTGATGCCAAATCAAAACTTCTTGTATATTGGTAAGCCATTGGAGAAAATACAGCAAATACCTGGAAAGAGACAATTCTACAACCTCAATAGGCAATAAAGTAGGCAAACCCGATAACACTATCTAAATCATTTGTAATTCATTCCATTACATCATTTCGGAATATACATTGTTGTCACCAGGGGAGAGGATTATGGTTGCAAAAAGGACGATATAGTTGCTTCCAAACTCAAAGCACAGTGTATGGGGCGGCAAAAAGTAAGGCGAGATCTTTCGTGGATGCGCATTCAAATTATTTCTTACTTTGGACAGAGACTTGCGCGCAGACTTACTTCTTTTGGTAATTTTGGCCTGCGCGGTCAATGAAAAATCAAGCGAATCTTCATTATCATCACTATCTTGTAGTTGTAAATGTTCCATCAAAACGATAAGAATATACTAATTATTCCTTTTATGTGAGGGGGAAGACACTTATCAGTATCATCAAAGGAACGCAAGTACAAAAATAGAACGTCATTGCTATTATAGTTATCAATATAATTGTAGTAATAAACAATGATTAGAAAATAGATTTAGTCTGGAAGAAGAATTTTGTTTTCCATTTTTAAAATTCGTTGGAGGCTGTTCTTTTTTTCATTTGTTCAATCACCAGAGTTAAACTAAATGTGTAAAATATTAATACTTGACTGTGTAGATATATTATGGCAGATGTATTAAAGTAATTAATTTAATTTATAAAAAAAGTGAGTGTAGATTATCTTCAACGAATAATGTCATAGAGAAGGGCTAATATATAAAAAAAACCCACAAGAACAAGAATTAATTAAATTTAGTAAATTAATTATCAAACACCCACACAAACAAAGATCTTTAATTGAACACAAAATCACATTAACTATGGCATAAAAAAATTTTTTTCTTTTTACTCTTTGTCTTGTGCATTATCTCCAATCAATGTGGTGGTGGTGGTGGAGAGCATTGCATCTAACGGAAACCAACATTACAGAAACTATTCGAGATAATACTAATTGACCCGCTTTACTTCCCCCACCCCTTCTGTCTCCTCTCATAAAATACTGTCATCTCATTTCGTCACTCTTTTTTATCGCCTTTCAGTTCCTCTACTCTTTTTCAGTAATACAACTGGTTTGCCGCTTTTCATATCAATTTTAGGTTAATTGTCTTTCGTTCTAAACTACTAAAGTATTTTGAACACTGTGAAAGTTTGTTCATTTGCAGTACAAAAACAAAAGAAACGGGAAAATTTTCAAATTAAATTTTGGAGGAGGGGCCTTACACACTTATCAATTTTAAATTATATTTATTCAATTTTGCAGTTGTATTGATAATAATCTAAAACCGCTAAATTTTTTTCTTTCTTTTCTCCAATTTATATTATACTTCTAACTTCTTACTTTGTTTATCATTATCCACAAAGATAAATAAATCCATTAATCTATAATTTACTTTTTTATATAAATACCCAAGTGTAAGATCCATTTCATGTTTTCTGTTTTTTTTTCTTTCTTTTTTAAACTTTCCATTTCTTTGTAGTTAGCCCAATCCAAATACTTCAAACTCTTGAAATTGGAAAAGTTTTGTATATTTTTTTGCTTTAATTGATTAGAATCATCTTTCAAAAAATCTAAAAGAACAAATGATAATATGAATTCGGGAATTCATACACCACATGAGATTCACCCAGTTGTCTCCCAAGTCCATGTTGATGACATGGGCATTGCCAGTATACTATCCAATAAAAATATCACCATCAATGTCGATCACGTTATTGATAGTGATGAAGCAATGTTATTAGCCATTGGTTATCGTCAAGAATTACGTAGAGAATTCAGTTTATGGTCTATTTTTGCCGTTAGTTTCTCAGTGTTGGGATTACTTCCTTCCATTGCTGCTTGCTTTGACTATCAACAATTGGTTGTTGGTATGTCTCCCTTACCTTGGCTTATTGCCATGATTTTCATTACTTCAGTTGCTTATTCAATGGCAGAAATCGCTAGTGCATTTCCGTGTTCTGCAGGTACTCCTTATGCGGTATCACAATTGGCTCCTAAAAAATACGCTTCATTTTTAACTTGGTTCACATGTTGGACAAATTGGTCCTGTCAAATTACTGCTGCTCCTAGTGTGAGTTATTCTTGTGCCTGTATGATGTTGGCACTCCATTCATTCACTGACCCTTCATTTGTGGCCAGTAATGCACAAATATTTGGTTTAACCACCGGTATTCAAGTTTTATGTGCATTTATGGCATGTTTCCCCACTAAATGGGTTGCCAGATTCAGTTCGGCTGGTACCACTTGTAATATAGTATTTTTGGTGGTTGTTTTCATCATGATTCTTGGTGGGAATAAAAGAGACCAAATCAAAGAAGGAATCTCTAAATTCAATTCAAATTCAACTGCATGGGGGTTAGATAATCAAGCAGAATGGCCTACTGGATTATCATTTTTAATTAGTTTTATGGGAGTTATTTGGGCAATGTCAGGATACGATTCACCTTTCCATCTTGCTGAAGAATGTTCTAATGCTGCTGTGGCTGCCCCTAGAGCCATTGTATTAACCAGTACCGTTGGTGGATTGATTGGTTTTATGTTTATGATTGCCATTGCTTACACATTAGTTGATCTTAATCAAATTAGTGCTGATCCTGAAGGTCTTGGACAACCTTTTGTCACTTATTTAACTCAAATCATGGATAAAAACTTGGTCATTGGTGCCACTGCCTTGACAATCATTTCATCGTTCTTTATGGCCCAAAATTGTCTTTTGGCGTCTAGTCGTGTCACATATGCTTATGCCAGAGACGGATTATTCCCATTGTCTGGAATCTGGAAAAAAGTGTCGCCAAAAACCCAAACCCCAATCAATGCAGTTATCATGAACTTTATTGTTGAAGAATTGTTATTATTATTGATTTTCGGGGGTGATGTCAGTATCGGTTCAATTTTTAGTATTGGTGCACTTGCTGGATTCATTTCATTTACTATGCCAACACTTTTGAAAATCACTTATGCCCGTAAAACTTTCCAACCAGGACCATGGAATTTAGGGAAATGGTCTGAACCAATTGGTTGGGTATCTGTTGCATTTGTTGGATTGATGGTTCCAATTCTTTGTTTCCCCACCGTCAAAGGTGCCGATTTGACTCCAACAGAAATGAATTGGACTTGTTTAGTATACTTTGGATTAATTTTGTTGACAACAATCTGGTTCGTGGTAGATGCAAGACGCTGGTACGTTGGTCCACGTACTAATATCTCTGAAGAAGATATTGTGTATGGTGAAAAAACTGAAGATGAGGGAGATGAAATACCTGATGTTATTGACGGTCAAAAAGTTAGTATCTCAAGCACTGAAAAGAGATACCAGTAATCATTTTGTAGTTGAAAGAGTTGTGATATAATTTAATTTTTGTTTTCTTTAGTTTTGTATTTTTATCTATAGTTTCACTTTTAAGTTTTATTTATTTAATATTATGATTTAAATCATTTTACTTATGGGATTAGTAATAATGGGTGGGTGGATTATTGAAGTGTATAAGTTTTCTATTCCTGTAAATATGGCTCTGTCTTGTTATCGGAGAAATATTTTAAAAAGATGTCGCATTATGTCGCCACTCTTGAAAAATGCGAAGACCTCGAGACAATAGAAATGAAACAGCCAAAACGAAAAAAAAAAGAAGCCCACACAACTTCAAAAAGATATTATATCTGCAACCAAATAATCAAACAACCTACGAAGAACTATAAGTATGAACAGGTCCTCATATTCATCACAGTCAGACAATCGATACTCACGAAATCCAGCTGTATTATGCTCATTTTATTCAAAAATCGGTGCTTGTCGACATGGTGAGAAATGTTCGAAAAAACATTTGAAACCAATTTCTTCAAGAACTATACTACTCGCCAACCTTTACCAGAATCCAACATTGAATGATGACGATTATGGACACGCAAATGGCATTGGTAGTGAAACTTCTCAGATAATAGACAATGAAAGTGTAATTAAGAATAGTGATACTGTAGGTACTGTATCGCAAATAGATGACTCGCCGCATTCTAATAGTGGAGAAGTTACCAAGGACGAAACAGTTGAAACACAAGAGGTAGAGACTGAGAATTCGGAGAATATTGCTGAAACCGGTGATGTCAAGATAGATCATAATGAAGATCAGAAGCAAATCGAAGATGTGAAAGAATCGGACAAGGTAGAGTCTTCTGAAGAAGTCCAACAAGATGATAAACTTCACAAAGAAGACACACTAGAGAAAGAATCAGAAGATAATATTAAACAAGACGAAAACATAGAGGATGCAAAACTTGAAGATACAGAGAAAGACAAACTCCCTGAGTTCACAATCCTGCAATCACAAAAAGATTTTGATCAATTTTTCCAAGATATCTTTGTCCATATTTCCAAACTTGGACAAATTAGAGATATTGCTGTGTGTGAAAATGAAAACAATCACCTTGCAGGAAATGTCTATGTCATGTTTGAAAGTGCGGAGGATGCATATAATGCCAACTTACAATTGAATCAGGAATGGTTTAATGGCAAACCAGTGTACAGTGATTTGTCTCCTGTGAATGATTTCAATGATGCTTGTTGTGAAGAATATAGGGATTATCACGATTGCCAACGTGGTGCAATGTGTAATTACATGCATGTAAGACTACCATCGAGTGATATTGAAGAGTCACTATATGAATCTCAGGCAAAAAGTTACATGTTGAAGCAATTGGAAGAGCTAAAAAAAGAGCTTCCGGGTGATATAAGATCTTCTTCAAGTACCAATGATGATGAAACCAATGGAAACGAAAATGGAATTTCTTCAACTATGGCTGTGCTTGAACAGTTGTCATGATACTAGAGTATACGTAGTTGTATAAATACAAATTTCCTTTTTCTACTAATAGATATAATCAAAAAGTGAATTTGGATCCGAATTTTGTTTCCAGAGTATTGAGAGTATAAGTAATTTCTTATGTATAAACTTCTGACGATAACATCTCAATTGGTCCTGTTGATGGGTGATAGAAAAACTGAGACGAATTCTTTTCCAGCGCGTTTTTTGTTGATTTGTATTTTTACACACTTTGATTGTTTTTTGTTTCCAACAACTAGTCCAAACGCAACACCGAACACCAACGCCAATAACTTCACCAGTCCCTACAAATGACAAAGACTTCACACTTGATTATATTGCCGTGTCATTCAATATGGAAATCAGGGCCTAATTTAGGGGAAACACGAGATGAATGGCATTTAGTTGATTTTCAAATTGAAGGATATGATCATCTTGCATTTAAACAACAGATTCTCACTAGTCTTCAACAATTGCAACAAGATCCCGAGTCATATCTAATAATATCAGGAGGTGAAACAAAATTAGATGCTGGGCCCATATCGGAATCATTATCTTATTATTTGTTAGCTAGTAAATTGTGTCAAAATGATCTGTCGATATTATCAAGAGTATCAACTGAAGTATTTGCACGAGATTCATTTGAAAATGTCATTTTCCTGATATGTCGATATTATGAATTATTTGCAATGTATCCAGAGAAAATTACCATAGTGGGATTTGAATTTAAACGAGAAAGATTTGTTAAACATCATTTACAACAAGCATTATTATTTCCTGAGAATAGAATCAATTATATTGGGAATTCCCCTGATCCAAAAGATCTTGATGAATTAGAAATTGAAAAATATTTTCAAGAATTAAATGAAAGTGAATTCAAATATGCTGTTAAACATTTTCAGAATGATTGGTATGGATTACTGGGATCTTTGTTAAAGAAAAAGATTGCTCGAAATCCATTTAATCGATACCATGGGTATAGTGAAAGTAACCCGAAATTGGCTGATTTCCTACGAGCAATAAAAGATGACATCACCACCACCACCACCTCTACTACACGTTCAAATGAAAATATTAGAGATTTACTCTTGGATATGGTTTGGGTTGAATAAGACAAACAACTTTTTATTTATTCTTTTAAAAACTCAAAAGATATATATATATATAGAAGAATATATATGCTATTAGAAGTATCGAAATTATACACAAGAAGAAAAATTTTTTTAGGTTGTTTTTTGTTTTTTGTTTTTGTTTTGTTTTCACTTTATTCACTTAAAAACACTCTATTTAATTGGAAACTTTTTGTTTCTTTAAACTTCTTCTAGTTTGGACTGCTTGACTCAATTTGGTCAACATTTCAACAGTGGTTTCCCAAGAAACACATCCATCGGTGATAGACACACCGTATTTCAATGCTTCTTTACCACTACCTGCTGGGGGCATTGGTTGTTTACCTTCATGAATATTGGATTCAATCATAACCCCAATAATGGAGTCTTCACCATTACTTATTTGTTCGGCAACACTGTCTAATACTTGAGGTTGGTTTCTGTAGTCTTTTCTTGAGTTGTCATGAGAACAATCAACCATCAACTTGATACTTGGATCGGTACATTTGGCAATAGCTTCTTTAGCAGCTTTAACTGATTCAACATCGTAATTAGTGATTTTTTTACCACCTCTTAATATAATGAAACAACAATCGTTACCTTTAGTAGTGGTAATGGCAGCCATACCGTTTTTGGTGACACCCATGAAGTGATGTCCTTTTGAAGAAGCTTGCACGGCATCCAAGGCAACGGCTAAACCACCATCGGTACCATTTTTAAATCCAATTGGGAAGCTTAAACCAGAAGCTAATTCTCTGTGTAATTGTGATTCGGTGGTTCTAGCTCCAATGGCCCCAAAACTCAAGAAATCGGAAAAGTATTGTGGAGAAATGGTGTCTAACATTTCTGATCCAATTGGTAATCCAACAACACTAGTCAAATCGGAATATAATTGACGAGATATCTTCAACCCACGGTTGATATCAAAAGAATTGTCAACGTCAGGATCATTGATCAAACCTTTCCAACCAACGGTAGTTCTTGGTTTTTCCAAATAAGCTCTCATGATAATCACCAAGTCATCTTTTAATTCATCAGCCAATTTCTTCAAACGTTTACCGTATTCTAAGGCTTGTGGAGGATCGTGAATTGAACATGGACCAACAATTACAATACATCTGTCATCATTACCCTTAAGGATTTGAGCAGAATCGTAACGGCCTTTTATAACAACATCCAATGATTCGGCAGATGCCTTTATTTCGTGTTGTAATAAGGCTGGTGGAACTAAAGGATCGTAACCCAATATTCTTGTGTCGTCGTATTCGGTAGGAACAGGAGTTTTACTCATTTAAGGAAACTGGTATACTTTCAAATAATTTAACAAAAGACAAATTAATGAAAGTATTATATAATGATATTATTTATTTGACAAAGAATAACTAATATCAACAAGAAAAGCGAAAGAAATAAGTAAAGAAGGGAAAAGAGAAGAAAAGAGGAAAAGAAAAAATTTATTAAATTGGATATTCCAAAGAAAACTTGAAAAATGGCAAAATTCTGTTCCTTTTTTAAATTTTTCAGAAATGGTGCGTGGTGGTGGTTTGAATTGATTTAGTCATAAAAAACTTTTCTGTTTTTTTTTCAGTCATCACAAACACACATATTACATTTTGTAAATAGTCCGTTGAATAAAACAATGAAAAACTTTTTTTTTTTTCTTTCCCTTCGTTCTGCAACACAGGGGGGGCAATAAAATCTTGACAATTACAAACCACCACTTATGACTCATTTGTAGATTAGTAAATCCTAATGTGGATGGTTCATTCAAAACTGTTGCGCATACATTGGCTCGCTTAACTGGTTGAATGTTAATTTAACACTCTCTAATCCTGCTCTCCAAAGTAATGACGAAACCTCAACCACCTAGAAACCTCATCGCTGGCTAAAATAAATTGAAACAAAAAAAAAATAGACACATACATGTGGGTAGGCTTGGACTTCCTATTTAGGCATGAATCTGAAAAATGGCTTAGTATTGGTTTGTTTAAACTATTGATCACATGTACACTACTCCAATGTAATCAAGAAAACCGAGAAAAATATTAGGTTAAGAATGTGGTGATCGTTGGTGATGACACTATAAATCTTTTTGTTTACAATCTTATCTATCAGATGATCAAAACAAAAAATACACTTTCTTAGATAGTCAAACACCAATTGTCTTGCTATGTTTATAATCTCTGAAACACAACGAACATTTGCTTCATTTTTCATATTTGGATTATTAAACAATATTTTGTATGTGATTATCTTATCAGCAGCAATAGATCTTGTGGGACCATCAACTCCTAAAGCAATTGTGTTATTAGCCGATATCATCCCATCATTTTCTTTTAAAGTGGCAGCACCATTTTTCATTCATGCTGTACCTTATATTATACGATTATGGACATTAGTGGCATTGTCAGCCACAGGGATGGTATTAATTTCATTGAGTCCCACCAATGAAATTAGTTGGAAAATCTTGGGAATAACATTAGCATCATTATCTTCGGGGTTGGGAGAAGTTAGTTTTTTACAATTGACCCATTATTATGAAGAAAATTCTGCAATTGGTGGGTTTTCAAGTGGGACCGGTGGTGCCGGATTGTTTGGGAGTTTTTTGTTTATGGTATTAACTAATGTAATGGGGTTCCCAGTGTGGGTGGTCTTATTGATTTGTGCAGTATTTCCCAGTGGGTTTATTATTACTTATTTCAATTTGTTGCCATTGCCAATGCATGAATATCAAGTGATATTACAGCAACAACAGGAACGGGAGGAAGAACAAGAAGAGGAGGAATATCAACAACAATTACAAGATGAAGCAAGATCCCAGAACATTGAATCGATACGTGAGGTGAAATATTCTGTGAATTACATTAGTAAACACGTTCAAAACACAATACATAAAATCACTCCGCTTATTTTACCTTATATGTTACCATTAACCACAGTTTATATATCTGAATACGTGATCAATCAAGGTATCTCACCAACGTTGTTATTCCCCTTGAAAGAGGTACCACGGTGGTTGATATCAAGTTATCGAGATATTTATGTTGTCTATGGGTTTTTATACCAATTGGGGGTTTTCATTTCTCGATCATCAGTGACAATGGGAATCAGAATTAAAAGATTGTATTTGTTGTCGGTATTACAGTTTATAAATGTAATGATCACACTTTATCAATCTATATATGATTTGCCTTTCCATCTGATTTGGTGGTTATTTTTATTAATTTTTTATGAAGGATTGCTAGGTGGAGCAAGTTATGTAAACACTTTTAAATCGGTTAGTGAACAGGTTTCAAGAACAAAAAGAGAATTTAGTATGGGATGTGTAAGTATTAGTGATTCCTTGGGTATAGTTATTGCTGGATGTATCAATTGGTGGTTGGAATTGAAATTGTGTCATTTACAAGTGGCTCGAGGGAGAGATTGGTGTCTCAAAGGGGGGTCACTATAAGGATATTGCAGAATTTAACTTTAATATCTTGTGGCTGTGTGTGTTTTTTGTGTTTGAATGCTGAAAAAAAGAAGCAAAAACGTAGCACCAAGAATTGTTGTTCTAAAGAATAACAATAATGTCTGACCAAACTACTTGAAGCATTTTTTTTTTCATTATATACATGAAATTCTCAAATACAATTTAGTCATATCATATAGATTTATAGCAAAATAGAGTATAGCGATTTACATTTGGGAGCATGTGTAAATTTTGCCTTGTTTATTTTGTGGTTTTTGTGAAGAACTTGATTGCGTTTGTAGAAAACTCAGTCTCGTATTTCAAAAATAATGAACATGAGCTAATTGAAGTTGATTCTGAATGGTGTGTTTTTAGTAAATGCATTATGATAAACTATTTCAAGCTGCTTCCAGAAACCTTTCAAAAATGTGTTTTGTTTTTAGTTTCAAAATTGAACTAATTCTTGCCAAAAAAAGAACAATAAGAAGTACCAGTACCAGTAATGCACAAAAGTATCACAATCCTTATCGTACTGATAACGTCAAACTCCATTGTCCTAGTATCTTGAAACATGTTCTTTTATTTGGCAATTCAGCTCCATCTTGTTGCAAATTTTGCATATACTGTTATTTGCTACCTCTAAATATGACTGCATGCAAACTCCTACTGTTGCAAAAACAAAACTGGAAGTGTTGCGATAAAAAGATCGTCATACAAAATTGCAAGAAAAAAAGTATGTGCGAAATCGCTATCTAATGAAATGCCATCAATGGTAATCAGTACAAGATCTTTCCTTTCGTTATCAGCAATGACATTCACTAACTAATAAAGTAACAAAGATATTAATTTTAGTGGCGAATTTTAAAAAAATAGACCCTAGGCTTACATTTGGTTATTTCTTTTTTTTACGTTGTCATTATTTTTTTTAGATCCAAAAGATCTAAAAGCATACTCTAAAAAAAGCGTAAACAAACTTGATAAACAATGTAAAATGTAACAGAATACTATACAAACTAAATACCAGCAAGTATACCCGCAACACCCGCATCCCGTACTATTATTTTCATGGCCAATCTTATTGGTTTCATTCTTGGCGTATTGTTTGTTTAGTTCATGCTTTTAGTTAACTGCTTACAAAAAGAAATCCAAATGACTGGTGATAGAGATATAGTCCTTAATAATACTATCAAAAAAGTGGCGGAGATAAGAGAAATTACAAACAAAAGTCATATACGTAATTATGCAACACGTAATATACGTTCCACGATCAGATAATCTTGATACTCCAACAGTGTCATAGATCAATTCTTTTTAATTGGCGAGTTTGAAATATGTAATTATTCTAATGTTAAATTGAAGTATAGAGTTCACACATATTTCATATCTGAACTTGTCGAACAATAGTATAATGGATTTTCAAGGAATGTTTGACACATTTATCACATGTAATTAATTCAAGCTTCATTAAATGGACTTTTAAGAAGAATTGATAACCGATATATGGTTAAACCGCAAGATGTAGATTAAACACAAAATCTGAGAGATTCATTGAAGTCAAACTTCTTACAAAAAAAGTAATAACTCTTAGTACACTAACTTACCTAACTACTTGGACTATGTCGTTGCGTTCTTGACTATTTTTAATTGCAATTAATATTGTGGTTACTTGATGGTCTTGGTGGGCTGTATTTTATCGATCAAGCAGATACTGGTCTAATAAGGAGTCTAAACTAAAAAAAATCGACTCTAAATGAAGCGTATACAGAAATACGTACTTTTTGTTTTACGTTGACATACTTCTGACACAACTATATTTTTAGTGTCAATTCCAAATTTAGAATAGTGTCAATGATAACTTGATAAGAGAAAAGATAGTCCTGTTCTGTTTTGGCATTTCAAGACTCGTTCATGTTCATCAGTTTATAAAATCAATGCAAATCTTTGAATTGATTTATATCTTACGGAACAACACTTCAAGATAATAAGAACAAAAAAACTAAAGAGGTGACGGTGATTCGATAAATCTGGAAATCCGATACGTGCAAATTGAAACAAAAAAAAAATCCAGATCCTTTTTTAGATCTCACTAAATTTGTAACTGTCATCTTGTGTGAATGTGTGTGTGTCACAATTGAAGATCTTTCACCATCAATAGAATTTTAAATCTCTTCAACTTATCTATCGTCTATGAATGAAATATATAAAAACAACAAAACAATTCATTTCTTGAACAAATATTTTTATCTTTTAAAAAAAACCAGACAAAATAAAGTAGAATGAGGCTTAGGTAGAGAGGATTGTTTTACTCGCCGTCTAGACGACAAGTATAGATAAAGTGTCCTTTTCATAATAATGGAGGTGATAAATAGAGAGAACTTCAACCAAATCACAAGCATACCAACAAGTAAAAAAAAAATAGTAAAAAAAAAGAATTTAAAGATCAAAGATTGAAAAATACACAATTAAACAATGGTAAAGTGTTTAGTGACTTTCATATGTGCACAAATAGGACATAAGAGAACCAACCCATCATTGTTGTTCCTCGCCCAAATTTTCTTAGTAATAAAATCACAAAGAATTAAAATGGCATGATTTTGGTTTTTGGGGGGACTTTTGTTTGCAACTAGATTATATTCAACAATGTTAAAAGAAAATTGAAACGTTGAACGTTTAAGTAAAATAGTGGGACTAAATTCCTCAAAAAAAAAAATCAAAATAATAAAGACTTTGCCCAAGTTTTCAATCCATCCAAAATTAAAATCGGACAAAACCGTGTTTATAAAAACAAAAACAAGGATAGAAAGTTAGTTGGTAAAAGGAACAGATTGTTTTTTTTTTGTTTGACGATGTGTTTCAAGATTGCAAGGAATATCTTCATTACTGAAAAATCTTGTTCTCTTTCTTTCATTCTTGTTTCTTTGTTCAACATCTTTCATTACCTTATTAGATTGTCTACGATTGTTTAAAGTTGTTAGGATGATATAAGGCTTGAAAAGCAATTATTGAAAGCAACATTACTATACCGTAAAGTATTATTGTTGTTTTTAGTTTTACACATTGCAACAGCTAACCTATTCCGTATACTGTTTCTTTTCAATCAACTAACCAACCAGTTAGAAAAGAGACCAAACAGAACTAAATCGAGACCGAAATAAACAATGGAAAAGATTAATAGTATACATTGAACAGACGACCAAAATATCAAAAATCTGACTTTGCATTGTTGAAGACAAAGCTTTTCATTGTTAGGCTAATTGTGTATAAATTGAACAATGTATCTTAATAAAGGAACCAACTTAACAAATATCAACAATATATGGATGAATACTACCTATTTCTATTTTATTTAGTCTGTGTTGCAGTGTATTCTAGTTTTTTTTTTTTTTTTCATTGGAACAATTAATCTATTGTGCATTCCTTAGATCATAAACTTCACAAATAACCAAAAGCTCCCCGTTTTCAGTAACTTTATGACCGACGTTATGGCTGGCTTCATGTGAATAGCTGTTTGACCGACATTGAATGATGCATTAATGCAGTACCTGTAAACCTAATAAAGTTACAATAGTTGAACGTATATGTGAGACTTCCTATTTGGTAGTTTAGGTCTTGAACAGATCTGGTCTAATCAGTTTGACGAAACACTGTATGTACTTCAGCAAAAACGGTACTATAAGAGAAAGCTTTGTCGGAATTATATACTCAACTGGTTGATCAGTATAAACCAAAATCCAAACCTCCGGGCCATTACATATTCAACTTTTACCAAGTACACCACACATTATGCAAAATTATGAGTAACCCAACAGAATAACTTGTTGAAAGCCGACAGAAATAGGTGAAAAATGTCGATACTTTACTATATTCAGTCACAAAACTGGGTTCATCTATTGTATGACAGTTTAGATGTATCTCATGACCCTTTTGACAAAAACTATAATACAGTATTGTGTTATATTGTTTGTAATGATTATTTGTCGGTCTGTTTGTGAATTTTGTTTTGTAACTTGTATGCTAAATTAATATCTCACTAGAAAGCAAAAATCTTCCTAAACAAAACACAGATATTCTATCAACTAGAGTTTCCAAGATAAACAAATTGCTATGGCTTTGGATTAGTATACAAACAAAACAAATGACATAACAGACAAACCACCCTAAAAACAAGCCCACAAATCCATGACTCCTAGATTTTGAGTGTTTATATTTTCTCTTTTTTTTTTCATCATTTGAATGGGTTTAAAGTTACCGTCTACCACAGGCGTTAATAATATAGAAGAATAGCAAATTTTATTCACAGTACATTTTGCGTGAAGACAATAGGAACAATAAAAATCATATTCCAACTTTTGTCATGTTTTCACATATTGTATTTGCTATTCATCGGTGAATATATAGTTTGTCATTATCAATACCTTATGTATCTCACACACACAATGTGGCACACTTTTTGATTTTCCTTATTATACTTTTTCAATCACCCCAGACAGATTTGGGATGTAAAAAACCCAATTACACTAAAGTATTGTAATAATAAACATATTCTTTTTTCTTGAAAGAAATCTTCTGTTTTATGTTAGTCTATCAAACCAATAGATGAGTGAAAGAAAACGAAAACAATACAAATCATTGTTATAGTATTGTGAAATTTCTAGTCTAGTGTCGCAAAACTCACAATATTGATGTCATTTTTCTTTTTTTCCACTTCATGTTGTTGATAAACGGTTTCGACATTCAACACATGGTTGAAAGAATTATGAAAAGTTTAACAAATTGAATTAAATTGACCAATGCATAGTAGCAATGAGTTTTGGCTTTTTTTTTGTAACACTTGGAGAAATAAAACTTTACACGTTTACAATGAAAATGCAAAATTAAAGTAAAAGCGCAACCATATTTAATAGAACAAAAAAATCTATGAGATCTTGACCATAATCACCAAGTCCTGTAAAATTAGTAGAGTAGTTGACTAGGTAATTGGTTGAGTGGCTGGTATGTGGTCTGTTATAATTGCATGTGCTTAGTACTGGGAACACATTTTCACAGCTTTCCTTTATATCCACATTCTCTGATGCAAGAATTACCGATAAATAAGATTATATTATACATAGATAGAGAGGCAATTGTCAATAAAATAAAATATTACAACGCCTAAGTTTTAATTATTTCACTATAATTTTGAGCCCCTAAGCACAGACAGGATAAGAAAAGTCATGGGAAATAAAATGATGTTGCAATCTCCATGTCTCCCCGAAACATAAATTAAAATAACTAACCTCTTGCTCTTCCATAACAAATTTGATTTTTTTTTTGAAAAAAAAGCCTGTTTCAATAACAAGAAAAGAATCTTTTTGTTATAGATTGAAATAGTTGTTCTCTAGATATAAGTAAACACCCTCATAATCTATATTTTAGTCTTCCTCAGGTCTTTTCCAAAATCTAGAGATAATTTGATAAGAAAAAAATGATTATGAACAAAGCTTATTTTTATGGATGGCATTTGGGATCTTGTAGTTTAGAAGTGAAAGAACTTATTGTCACCATGGCTCAAGAACTCCAACTAAACTTAGCTCACCCTATCTTTTTAACCATGGCTGATCAATTGATTGAACACACTATATTAAATCTTATTTTGATAGGATTCATAACCTCCGATCGATGGTTTTATTAGAAGGAATACTGATCAATCTTTCTCTTGGGTTATGTTTTTTTTTAATTCCTTAAAATCAAACTAAACTCAATTTATATTAAAAGTTTAAATTGAATTGTTTATCTGTAGGTCCCATTTCTTAGTATGCCTTCTTTTAGGTTATGAAAGGCCATTTAACCTAAATTAACGATGATGTAATAATCTGTGATAAGATGAAAGTTTAAGAGAAGATATTTAAAAATTTAGTTTTTTGAGAGGGTTATTTCTTAGGTTAATTGGAGGTTGTCCGTGGTTGGTCACACATAGTGGGTGTTACATTTGGAACTAGGAAATAATTTCTTCAACTGGTATAACACAACTACAACAATATGGTAAGGTAAGTAGAAAAACCCCAAAAAGTGAACTACCGACCTTACAGTTTGGTTTCACAAAACAAAAGTAAAGCCATTTTCGCTAAATGGGTGAAAAGTAGTACCGGATTTAGTTATTACTGTGGCTGTAATCAGTTTGAAAGCAATAATGGAAGGTTTGAAATTTCAAAAAGAGCCGGCAAAGATTAATATCAAAACTTCCACCCAAGTTCAATAGAGTTTAAAGTTCAACAATTCTCTTTTCTGACTGGATAAATATCGAAAAACAAGCCATAAAGCAATAACAAAACACGTAAGTGTTGCGTAATTTACAAACTTCAAGGATTTGTTTAATGTAAGAATGTAAATATTCCCTCAAACTCTTTTGTTTTCACTGGTCGTTGTTGTTTTTATATTAGAAAGGTTAATCTGGAACCTTAACTGCTTTTTTTCATTTGTTGGACAAACAGTTAAAACTGTTTGCTACCAATTGTCTCAAATATATATAAACTTTTCACACCAAGAATATTAAAGTTCAATATTACGTTTAAGTTTACTTTTCATTTTTGCACAGTTGTTAAATATAATAATGGTGATGCTTATTTAGATGTAAAATACTATGCGTTCTATATTTTAATTTTATTATTTTGGGAACGATTATTGTTGTATTATGCGCTTTTTAATTTTTATTTGATTTGAATATTAACATAATAATAAAACAGAGCGGATAATTCTTGATAATTCCGGTTTAAACCACAATACCACACATATATAATATAACCTTAAATGAGTGATATTAATAATTATAATAATAATAATATTATTATTTTTTCTTCAGCAGTGTTTGTACTGTTCCGGAATTAGGAAATGTTGCTGTACTCCCCGTAATAAAATAAATTGGTTAGAATGGATTGAAGGAGTGAATTCTTCATTTTTTTTTAAATTAATTGCAACCTTGTGATAGTGAATGGAGGTCTTAGGGCTTGTATTTCTTCTTCTTTCCTCTTCCCCTCATTCTATAATAATGTGTGGGTGGTGCGGCACAACCGAATAAGAAAAAACACTTGTTGCTGCAAATGCAAATTTCTTTCCTAACAAGCAAAAAAAAAAAAATATATCTAACCAAACTCTTTTATTAAAGTAGATTTTTAACAAAAGATCGTGTCATTGACGATTACACTTATTGCATTTTAGGTTTTTAGGTTAATAGTATTTGTTAGGAAGTTGCTTGTTGTTGTAAAGGAGTTATTTGGTTTTGTTCAGTTTAGTTGTCGTGACATTGAATCAATTGATCTCAAACCTTATTTTTCTCGCACCATTGCCATACCACCGTGTGTGTCATCGTCATCGTATCTATACCCTCAACCAATATTTAACTCCAGAAAAACAACTATAAAGATTCTTCTTCGAAGTAACATAAGAAATAGGTACCTAAAAAAGTATATTTCCTGATAAGATTACTTCTTGTAGGTTTTTTCTTCAAACAAGAAAAACAATCTAAACTAATCCAAGAAATTAAAACCAAATTCATTAATGTCATTTATTTCCAGTTTCTGTAGTGAGTTCTTCACAAACCAATTACAGTATCCCAGTAAATACATTTTATTGTGAAACTGTAGTTATATCCTATTGTTCATATTGTTGACTGACTGGCTCATCTAGATAATATCTCTTATTCTGGTGAAACTATAAATTGTTAAATACACAAACAACTACCAAAAGTAAAAGGAAACGTTATATACTTTTATTTGTGGGCCTGCGTTTTAAAAAAGAGAAGTTATACGATTCTTAACTTTGCATATCTGCATTATGTCGACTTTTCAGTTTAGCTTCAAAAATGTATATTTAAAGTTTTTTTTTATGAATACTAATTAACGACAGTAGAGTTTATCGTGGTTGTTGTTGTAGACTCAGAAGAAGCAGATGCCAATAAGAGGGAGAATAATTTCATCAAATTATTCATTATGAGCTTCGCCCCTGTACTTTTGTTTTTTTTTCATATGATTAACATACTTCTTGTTATAGTTAATAACCCTTATTTTTTAGCTCGAACTTGCACTCGTCAAGTTCAGGTTTTATTCAAACTCAGTCTCAACACATTTTCATTTAAACTTTTAGTCTAACATGAATTAATTTAAACTTATTTCTTGGTGTCTTGTTACAGTAGAAAATGTTATCTACAAATCATTATCATCATCATCATCATCATTTTCATTATCAGTTTATTTGCTTAACTGGTATTATTAAGTTAGATTGTATTTGGTTTGTGTAATTGTTTGTATTTTTTGCGTCTATTTGTTTTTATTAAGCTATCTTTGACGATTAACAAACAATCAGTGGAAATATTTACAAGATTGTGGATCCTTGTTAATAATAAGGTCGCCTTGATCGTTTAATCTTTTGTTTTCAGAATTATCTTGTTGTTATCTGGTATTTTACCAAACAATGGTTGGTTTTACAAAATAACCACCAAGAAGTAAGACCGCCTTTGACCTTTGTCATATCGTATTTTCTTTTCCGGTTTTACGGTTAGAAACATTGGTTGTGGTCCAGTCAAATTGAATTTCTTTTTGAATTCACATACCTTCTGGAAAGGAATTTTAACAACTTGGTGTTTGTTTCATCCATATAGGTAGTTGTATAAGTTCTCAATTTGGAATGCTTGAGGTAGTTTTTAGTTTGTTGGACTTGACTTTCTCGGCTTTTCTTGTTTTTTCGTTGGGTTGCATTCGGCTATTCATTCCATGTTTCCCATGGATCTTTATTACTTTTGGGGTCATGCCACAGCACCGCATAATTGGTTTTTCGTTATTTTAATTTCTATTTCATACCATCAAGGGAAATGTAGAGATAATTCTTGGTCGTATTCTTTGTATGAGTTGAAAAAATAACAATATAGCCAAGAGAAAATAACAAAGTGAACGGGACTACGGGGACTAAGTAGAGATAAAAAAAAAATCTAGCAGTAATAATAAGAACAGATAATAAAGAAAAGCCATAATCAAGGTGGGGTATGGAAAAGGGGTTGGCTGTACATTTTAGTTTGTTGTATATCCGATTCAATTAATCTTAAAAATTTCATATCGGAAATTGGGTTGTTGTACCAATAGCAGATACAGTGGAAATAATGGTACAGCATTTGAAAATCCGAAGGGCAAACCACTGGATTGACATATTTCCAGGCAGGAAAAAAAAATAAAGTCAAAAACAACAGAGTTTTTCAGTACATAATTTAAGGAACGGATATTTACCAGTCGAGTTTCGAAAATGCTATGACATTAACGTCATCAATAGTACATAACACATAGTTTGGTCAGCTGAGTACAACTGTAAGTATAGAATAATGTAATGAAATTCATTTCTGTGCTTTGTGTTGTGAGTGTATTGCTACAACTTCATATTCTTTTCTTAGCTTGAATAAGACCAAAAAAAAAAAAAAAATAAAAAATAAAAAAGTGTATCTGATACAGTTACGGCATCACAGGCGAAAAATAACAATGAAAAATGAAACTATTAATGATGAGCAAGTTGTTGCATTCCTTTTGTTGTTTTGGATAGTCAAATGTCGATGTCACTTTTTTCTTTTGATCACTCTTTGGATTTAAGATGTATTACATAACTATCTTAGATGTTGATTTTAAGAGAAAATGTTGTATTTGATTTGTGTAACTACTAGGAAAAATAACAACCCTTCCAACAGCCAAAGAGATTTGCCTATTTTTTTGTAACGTGTGCACTACACAATAACCAAAATTAAAAAAAAAAGACGATACAGATGAATTAAAAAACCAACTTTTGTATATGCCCTCAATATTTTTTAAGTAATGCCACAGTTTATAATGGATTGTTTGAATGTATTGGCAATTGTTCCTCTTTGTCCTTTTGGTTTGCTTCTTTGCTATTTTTGCATCTTAGCCGGAGATTCAAAGCTCTTACATTGTTTGCTAACAATTTACAATAAACCTCTCTTTCCCTTGTATCTGTTATATTTTAAAAATTTAGTAAAAGTGGAAAAAAACGCAATGTAGAACTCATTATTAAATCCGACATCGTTTCTCTACACCCAAGAACATTATATATAGCATGTTTTTACTTGTTTTGGAGATTGCCTGTTCTCAGTTTTTTGGGGCTGCTGTTAAGGATTTTGGACCAAATCTCTTTCTACTCCTTTAGCCTCAGTATGTTCTTCCATATTTTGTTAGAATATGTGATTTTATTTCTTTTTTTTTATTTTGGGATTCTCTCCCATCTGCTGTTTTATTCTTGTTGTACTCTATATTTTTTTTTTTAATATTGTCAACTAAAAAGGATCCTTTCTTAATATCACACAAAAAGTGTTCATTCTTCTATTTCCATTTTTTTTGGTTTTGTGGTTAATTTTAGGTTTCTGCATTTTTAAATTTTTTGCTTTTATTTTGTGTAAGTTGGTTTTTTCCCATTTAATGCATTTAACCCGTTTAACATTTGCAGCTTTTGTACTACATTTGGATTCCTTTTTTTTGTCACTTTATTTTTTTTGTCTTTTGAAACAAAACATATTCCTTCTATTAATCTATTTCTTTTTTTTTTTTTACTATTCATGGGTTGTTTTGGAAAAAGATTTACATTCTTTCTTAAAAACAACTAGTTTAATAACCCTTCCAATTTTATATAAATATCAGGTCATAGATCCCTGTAAATCTCTTCTTTCCCATTTTTTTCTTGTTTTCTATATTCTTACTTTTTCATTTTGCAATAACTGTATTTTGCTTCAATTTCTTTAAGTTAATTAATAATTGGTACTACTGTTCATATTTGATATTTCAACGTTATTTCTCCATCCATACTTATTGCATCATAAATATTCACTACTATTCCAGAAATTCAAATTATGTCCAGTTCATCATCTTTATCTTCATCTACTACTACTACTGCAACAACAACCAGTGCACGTATTCGTTTACCATCAATAAGTGAATTGACTTCACGATCAACCATTAGTGGAGGTAGTAATAGTGGTAATGGTTCTGCTTTGAAATCACAGATATCGCCAAGATTGTCTGATACATCAAGAATATTACCAAGTATACTTAAGAATACTAGTGGATCATCTACACCTACTTCTTCATCTACACCCTTTAAATGTCCACCAATAAAGTCTACCATTGGCGGTTCTTTATCAAGTGGAAACACTCAATCAAATTATGTTTTGGGTAATACTAAAATAAATAATTTACCAAGACTTTCTTCACCTACATTGCCCGCCAAAGTGCAACCTCAACAACAACCACATTTACCTCCTGCATCGTCACTTAGCCCAGTGACAAGAGTAATCAATACCCCACCACAACAACCACAATCAGTTTCTGCTTCTACATCACCAAATACCCAATACCAATACTATCAATACCAACAACAATCTTCACCAATTCAACAGCAACAACAACAACAACAAGCCACCCCAGCTGCAACACCAACTGTCATGCAAATGGCACAAAATCAACCATCACACCCTGCCCCATTACAATACGCCACTCAACAGTACTATCCACAACCAGTATACTATCAAAGCCCAGCTGGTGTGCCACCTCCACCACCATCTGTAACACATCAAGGTCATATAATAGCAGTGCATCAACATCCAGGCCATTTACCACAAGTTGGCGTTAATGGTATGCCACCTAATGTGGGTTACACTATAGTGCAGCCGGAAATCGTCAACAAGTCAACTAACAGATGTCACAGGTGTGGTACTACAGAGACACCTGAATGGAGAAGAGGTCCAAAGGGTGTGAGAACATTGTGTAATGCATGTGGGTTATTCCACGCTAAATTGGTAAAGAGAAAAGGGGCAGCATTGGCAGCAGAAGAGGTATTGAATAATAAAGTGACAAAAGGGAAGAACGGTCGAAGAATAAGTATGAAGAAACATCTTTTGAATGAGAGTTTAAAACAACAACAACAAATTAATGGTGTGGGTATTCCGATTAATGGATTTAATCATCAAATATTGCCACCATCATTTAAGCCTCAACAAGGAGGAATCGCCACATTGCCTCCTTTGATGCACGGCCAATATCCAAACAATGTGAACAATCTTGTCATTCATCAACCACCACCACCACAACAACAACAACAACAACCACACCCACAACAGCAACAACATATGTTAGCTGGCGGTATTCCTGTTGCTTACCCAACCCAAATTCCTTTAATTCGTCATTAAAATAGTTTTAATTTAATTTTTTGCACATTCTTTGTTTTCTGCTACAGTATTGTTGTTTGAACAAAGACAACTTTTTATTAGATATTAAATTTTATGTTTTCAATTAATAGTATCTTCAAAACCAAAAAAAAATTACATAGAAATTAATGTACACATCTAATTATTTACATCTTCGTTGTTCATGTAGGAGAAATTGCGCTGTAAATTATATCCTGAGCTGGATCAAATAGAAAGATTTAGCTTACTATCTATGAATTCAAGTATTTGTTGGGTAATCAACACTTGTTAATGTTGTGTAATTAGTTTTTTCCTCGCAAACTAAAGTGCGATTTGCAACCGATTCATAATACTTGTCACACGTACCGAAAATCGTTCTAAATAACATCATAATAGAATGTTAGTTTCTTTTTTTTTCTATTTAAAAAGCATCAATCAATCGGATCTAGATTGATTTTATAGAACTTTTGGGGGCTAGGGGTGTGAATCTTGTTATGTTAATGAATGTAACAGATGGCAATTGGCTATTTTCAATTTTTTGTTTTCTCTTTTCCTGTTTCTGCACTGAGATATAAAAAGAGGCGAGATCAAAGAGGGAGCGAAAAAATAAATTGGATGGAATGGTGCGAGAATTACATTATGAGGCGGCAACTAAAACAATAAGGGTTGAATAAGTTGTAAACAGCGATTTCAAAAGAAATGAAAACCACAAAGAACACATACACAAACTTTCTCTAAAGTGTCTGGACCTGATTGATTTTATCGATATCTTAGGAATCAATGAAGCCAGTAAGGAGGAAAAAGAGACAAAACAACAACAACAACAATGGAGTAAAGTAAATGCACAGGACAGAAAAAAAAAAGAGATCTTTAAAAAAATCGACCTATTTTGCAAGTATTGTTCTTGTTATAAAACAATAGAGAGCAAATCAGATCGTCCAGACGACGTCCAGGACAAATAATGGGACAGCATTTTTTGTGTGGTAAGTTAAGAGAAACAACAACACTAGGGGGATTCAAGATAATAGTGGTAGTTACATGATGGGCTAGAACTTTTTTCATGAGCAATATACTTGTACCATAAAAATTCATTATTGAAACAATTGGTTTTTTTTGGAATAATAAGGACAATAGATATTGGTAACTCTAACAATAAGGGGAAAGAACCAATTATGTATTGCAAATCTATTCTAAAACCAAATAAATAAAAAAAAAAGAATCGAGCTTCTGTCGAAAACATGAATAGACTAAGATATAAGTGGTTCTGCCCCAAGGGCAATTCTAAAGGATTGAGTCGAAGTTTGCAGAAATGTTGGTGATAGCAAGCATGAATAAAATAAACCCGAGTACATTTATCAACTCTCTTGTTTACCAAACTGCTCAAAAGCGAAGATCTTTTATGTACTTTTAAGGTTCAATGAAACGAAAAATTGTAAGTTATACCAAATATAGGAAGAATAAGCTGAAATGCAAAAATTAAAATGCTCCAATTAACAACATACAACCATTTACAAACAGAAAAGAGAAAAAGCAAATATTTGACGAGCAGTAGAGTGATACAGCTGCACGTATACTTCCTCCTCCGTTCGGTTTTTAGTATTGTTGTAAATCCTGGCTACAAACCTTATCTCGTTATTTTTAACTTTAACAATTCTAATTCTAATTTTGTATCTCATATATCTTTGTCCATTATTATGAAATAAACAAGATGGGATGATGAACCAAACAATGTAAAGAAGAAAAAACAAAACGCTCACTAGTCCAACAACAACAACAACAACTTACAAAAGCAAAATGGTCGGCATGAATCTAGATGAATAAATTCAGAACTTCCTCAGGAATGCATACATGGAGAATTCAAACATGCAACTATCAACGTATATGTTTTATGCAAAATGTCTGTGTGATACACAAAATTCACCACTTACAACCAAAACAATAACAACAATGTTGATTCATTCAATCTCTCCGTTTAGCTTTTTCTTGAACAACAATCAAATAAATGGTTAAAATACTCTTTGGTGGCTATCCTAACCAATGCGTTGATGTTTGACGATTGTCGGACATCATACCACTTGACAGCTAAACTGACGGCTGGAAGAGAAAAAAAAATGTACCTTGTTTGAAGTAACAATAGAAAGGAAAATCTGGCCTGTTTCAGGTTGTTGTTATCACAAAACTACATTTTTCCTGTCATACGCCGCCCAATATTTTGAAAATACCAGCTCGATCCAAAAATGAGGCGTGAGCCAAGAAACAAAAAAGGCGAGTCCCGGCTTGGTTTGGTCACATTTCCATAGCTTCCCCTTTATGAACTTACGAATCTCCGTGTAACTGAGAAAATATATGTTTGCTTAGAGATTCCATACATGTAATGTATAATAATAATAATAATAATAAAATGCAGCAAAGTAGTGCGAGATGGTTATTTTTAATATCGTCGCATAACGTGTAATTTATTGAGTTTAAAGGCACGACTGAATATTATTGGATCCCTGAGCTACTTAACTCTCCCTGATATAATAATCATTGTATGAATTTCAGTATGTAAACTCCTTTCTTTTTGTTACCTATACTGATATCTCCTTCTTTTAGTTCATTCATTGTGACATCATATGACACCAAAGGTGTATCAATTACGTAATGGGAGACATCTTCTGGAAACAACTAAGGCGGCCAAAACAGTTTAAATCTCTCTTACATTGGAAAGAAAAACTCGGAACTAAGTCAGCTTTAAAATTTAGGTTAAAAAGAAGCGAGCAAAAAATAAATACAGTAGTCGAAGGCGGTAATTGAATAGACTCATGCATAGACTAAACTTGCAGAAATTATTTTTTTAAAGAGAAGAGTGGGTAGCTGTTGTTGCTTTTGTTATAGTCATATACACAATAAGTATGTGTTAATACCAAGAAAATATCAAGTGAGTTTTTACTAATAGTGATCTCTGTTTACACTTGCCACATTGAATAAGCCAATTTCAAGTCTGTTTAATTGATCTTCACAATAATCAAAGGGCAAAAAATAAATGAATAAATTAGACGAGCAATGTCAATTGAAAACGAAAATCAAAAACTGAAACGTACAACAACAACAATAACCACAAGAAAATAAACTGACAATGTGACCATCCAATGAATTGTTTGAACAAATTGATATTCACTCAATGTTTGATCATTTCTAAATCAAAGCATAGAATAAAACTAGAGATTTACAATAACGATTGGCAATCAACAATTAATAATCATAATCTAATCTTTATCAGATTGGTTTAATTGGTTGATTTCTCTTATACTTAATCTGTTACGCTTATAACGAAACAAATTTGTATAAATAGACTTTTTAGTTGACAACGATGACGATCCATAACTAAAGAAAAACCTATTAAGAGAATTTCATGGATATATGTTTATCAGAGAAAATATATTACACAAATCTGGACTCATGAAATTGTCTCTTTAGTTTTTAGTCATAAATTATGCTTTCTGTTCTAAAACATTCCAGATTGCCCTTTCTATATGGATCAGTTGTTTATAGGTAAATCTCTTCATTCGGTAGAGTTATTCTCTGCTATTTTTCCGACCCTTGTCGCTTCAATTTTTTCGGCGGGAGTTCTCAAAAACTGTGGCAAAGCGTGGGGTCGAATACAACTGAAAGAGTGCGGCACACCCACACAGTAACATACAGTTCTTTATTTCCTGGATATTTGTCTCCCTTTTTTCCTTCTTTCCCCAGATTTCGTGTACTCTTCATTTTCGATAATAGGTTGTTCATTGTTTACTCTTATCTTTACTTTTCCATGTGAAATTCAGTTGTTTAACCTAAGTCAGTTAGTTGGTTAGTTAGTTAGTTTGTCAATGGCTTTCAATTACTAGTATTAGTTTTAGTTAGGTTTTTCTTAAACTAGTTCAAACTATTTCTTTTACAAAACCCATAAAGCAAAAATGGTCTGAAGGATTGCAATCAACCACCCTCGTCAATTCTTGACAAGTTTTTTTCAATATTTCATTTGTGGAATAAAATAATATTTTATTATCTTTCTCACCTGTGCATATACGTTATACTAATTGTTAAACAATAAACTCAAATTTTGACAATAGAAGAATGCAAAGAAAAGTGACAGGGTTGTAAATAGAAGAGAGTGGTGATGAAGTATAGAAATGGCATGTATTATGAGAGTAATATATAGCGTTTCGGGAAATAATTAAAAGTCTCATGTCAAAAAACTAAAACCACACAAACACAAATTATTTTAGAGACTGTACATATTCATTACAAATCGAGATCGCATATCAAAAGCAAAAAGCACTTGAAACAGCATCAATGAGCTGGAGTAATAGGGTCATCTAATGATTTGCATTTTCTTTGGCTTTAAGCTAGATGAAAGAGAATCGCAGAGAAGGCTGGAACGCTTTGAGGAGTAACCAGACATAAAGACTTACTTTCAATTTAGTCCTACTATTTAATGTAGTATGATTTATATTTGCAGCTACATTTTATTTTGAAACATTAAATAATATTTCTTACTATAATCCCATAAAAATACAAAATATCAAAACACCACCACTAGCAGCAATACATATTTCATCTCACTACCTGATGTAGAATTACTTAACGAGATGGGCTTTGAAATTGGTTAAAATATATTTCTTCAAGTGCTTAAAGTATTTTGTTGACGATGTTGTACAACCATACACAATCAACATTCTAGTTAGTTAGCATCACTCGATTGTGTACCAATAACAACGATAGATATATTACTACTAGTTACATGACCAAACTTATAAACCATGCACTTCCTCAGTGCTGATCAACTAGAAGCCAATTGTCTAGTATTGACTAGTTCCTACACATTTGTCTCGTTGATTGCATTCCCTCTAATTTGACAACAGTCACTAGTCTTTTCATTGTTTTGGTTATGATTGTAGGAAGAGTAAGTTGTGTGACTAAGCTTTGGTTATAGAAGGTTTATAAGAATTTTGAACCGATTTGTTAAGTCTAAACTATTTTGATATTCAAAATTTTGCTCTCAAATTTTGTGTTTGGTTTCCTTATCCACGGAATATATCTAAATTGAGTCATGGCTTAGTAGTGGCTGCTTCTCAGATGACTACCATTCTCAATAGTAGTCATTTCGTATTGCTTGATGCAATCTCCAAAAAAATAAAAAAAATATTCCACAAATATGAGCATTTTTAAATGCAACTTACCAACACCATTTATTAAAATTTGCATATCAGTTCATCTTTAAATCGGCAATAATTGACAAATCAAGAAGTTTAACCCAACAAAAAAATCGAATTACATTATAGAAAACAGGATGATTCCAACTGAGTAAAGCGTGAGCTTTATTTTTTGTTTGGGTTTCTGAATGATTATGATAATGTCTTATTTCCGTCGTTTTTAAGTGTCGACTCATTTGTTAATATGATCCAGTAACATTCTAAGCTCAAATACTCCAGATGATGTGGTAGAGAACTGTATCGTCTAAGGTTCGGCTCAACTTGCTTCCAGCAGTATGGCAGTTATAGTCGCAAAATTTTTTTTTCTTGGTGATCATCTTCGTGGCTACCACCCCGGGCGTTCAGGGTTTGCAATTCTGTCTAACAACAAGGATTACTTGTTTTCTTGGTACAATTTCTTAGTTCAGGTCACATTTATAATTTTTAGATAATCACGATTCCACCAACTGGGTTATTTTGATAGTTGATTTTTAAGAAGTTCGGAGACTTCAAGTTTTGCACCACAGACGCAAACAAAATACTAGTAGCTAGATTTTCTACTTTAGTAGTTATGTTCTTTTTTTAGAACAAAAAAATTGCGCTTGCGCTAACTCTTTTTCATTTTTTTTAGTAACAATTTTATATCACGTCATGTATTATTTCTGGTTTTTTAGTGATAGCAATCTAGGTAGTGTTGCGGTACCAGCGGTTATGAATTTGCACAACTTGGTTTTGGAAAACTTGTTGCTTTTTGTGTTGCTTCAAGTTTAGTCACGAGATTTCAATCTCGGTTTCATAACTTAGACTATTGTTAGTACATCAAAAAAAGCCTATTACTAGCCAAATGTTAACCTTAAATGCTATTTGCCGATGTACTGCAAGTGCAGAGAGATCACCACCACGTGGGCTGAGACTAACTTGAAAATGTTACCTATTAGTTATCTCTAGTCTGATATGATAGGAAGAGAAGAGATTGGAGAAAAGAAGGGACGAAGGCTAAGCTGAAAGGGAGGGACGTAGAGATAACGCACATCAATAAGGAACCAAGAAAACAACAAGAGACGGCGATTGTAAAAAAGGCGGATTAGGTGGAATATAATTCCAAGGCGTTCCAATATTTGAAATTCAAGGTGGCGAAGAAAAAAAACTCAACATAAATGAAAGGCGGACTTAACTTTTTTTCTTTTTGTACTCTTAATTAAATTGCTTAATAGCTAAATATTGCAGATTTCGTCTGTAGGAAAATAAACCCTAATAGAAAAATATATATATATAATGCAAAGCTTAGATTCAATGCAAGTTTAGAGGCATCACATAATTAGATTAAATCTTCCATAAAGATTATTATTGGTGCTCAAAATTCAATCTACATGATATTATTATTATTTTTCTTGGTATGTTCTAAATACCACTGATACATGTTGAATAGTTTAGACGGCATTATGTTGAAACACGACAAAATGTCACCGATTGACAACTTACTATCAAATACAGGTTGCAAGAAGAAACCACCTTTTTTTTGGTTCTTTCTCAGATTCAGCCTTTCAAGGTATGGGATCTCTGAAAGGGCAATAGAACGAAATTACACCTATTGAGATAATAATTACAATTTGAATGTAGGGTTGACTGAATTCTAGAAAATGTGACAAAATGTATAAATTAGTATACATTAGATGTTTGCTGTAAAAGATTTTGAGCCACCTTCTTTACATAATCTAAAATGTATCCTGTGCATATTTAATGCTGAAAGTACAACACATTATACAGATAAGATGTACTGCACTAATTTTTACCTACCGCAGCAATGACATCATTATTATTACATAATACTATTGCTAATGTTTGCAAAAATTAGTTTTGATCCAAATGTCAGTCAATCTAAACATTTAATAGCGACGTACGTTTTTTTAGCACTTTAAACTTTTCATATGACAAATGTACTCTATTTTTAGGTTATAATCTATTATTAATATGTTGCAGCTTCTTTTTTGGTGGTGTAATCGCGCATGGTGGAACCATCTCTGTGTTTCAAGTTCCTTACTATCTCCGTATATTCTAGATCGTTTTCCACTGAAAAAAAAAATAAGGAGAAACAAAAGAAACAAAAGCCAAACAATAGAATTCTCAAATAGATTGATTACTTTTCTCTATCCTCAAATTTTACGCTAACATTAACATAGATTGACTAAAATAATGTTAGTTTTATTACATGGTGGAGATAGCAGTGTTAATCAAAAGTTATGTTGTATGCGGAAATCAAATAAATAGAATAGTGATATGCAGCTAGTGTTAATTGATCTTTTTGTAGGTAGTGCTATTAATTGATATTTCCGATTTAGCTGTGCATTTCCAAGACATTGCTAATTATTGCTACTACCACTGTTAAGTGTGCTATAACATAGTGGTAAAACATAAGCCTTGGGTCTAATTTTATAGTTTTTTAGTCTGTTATGATACTCTCTGAACTCTAGTTTAGGTGTTTGATAATTGTGATGTTGAAACTAAAGTTCTCAGAGATGTCTGGTTTTGGTGCCGTACAAGTTTTAGTCCATTTTTGAAGTAGTTTCTTGTCATAATGAGCACAGGCTAGCACGGTTACGCATATCTCCTTGTCTTGGTCCTATAAATAACTACTGAATATTAGTTCTCCATTTCCCCTCTTCCTCTTCCTGCTCCACCTTTTTATCTTTTATGCGTGATTGAGTACTGATATGCACGTATATCTACGTATGTATTGTACATAGCAGCCAGATTAGATTCGATTTGATCTATTGCAATTACTCCTAACCATTGCTACTATCTGTTTCAGCAATTTCCCTTTTTTTTAACTTCTAGATTAGAGATATACACAAAAATGGAATGCAAGCATATGAAAGTTTTATTGACTCTATAAGTATCAGCAAATTAGAACACAATATTAGAAATCTCTTTCTAAGGGTTTTTCAAAAAAGGAAATTTACTGTTGATGAGCTTGCTCCAGTTGTTTTGTGTTTGTGTCTGTTACATGAAATTTCATAAAAGTTGATCTTGTTTCAAGAAAAACAACTGAATCTGAAGCATTGTATTAATTAAATTCAAACAGATCAACATTATCAGTATTCAAGTCACTCAACCTCTGAGTAATCAAATTTGATGTACCTCGGATAAACTAAGTTTTAGCCATAAATAAAAGAAAGGCCTTGAATCTGGCCCGATTCAATTTCTCTCGGATCGTCTTCTTTCCTTATCTACACACAGAGAAAGAATGTTGTATGGTTTTTTTTTTCTTTTATTTAATCATTTCATTTGTTTTCACTATATCTCTAACATATATTACATTTGCATGTAAGGGCAATTAATGCATGTTAAAAAAAACAATTTTTTTATGAATAATTATCTGCCATAACTAGTTCATCTCCATCAACTAGTGTAGCTCGAGTTATACTTTTATTCCATGCGACTCTAAAATTGTTATCACTGCATCCTCAACATTATTAAATATTCCTGCTGTTGGTTTAGCTGCCTCGGTGTCAATTGCATCCTCGTCACGATAAACCCCAGTTTTCAATAACACGGACTCCCATCCATGATCGTTAGCACCTTTTATGTCCGAGGCAGGATTATCACCTACCATATAAATCTTTTTAAATGGCGTGTTTGTTGGTTCGGAACCTAAAATCGGTAATATCTGCTCACTATTAAAATCTTCGTTGATTAATTTATTTTGCCAATCGATTAAAACGTGATGAGCAAAATCATATTGAATCTTGAATGGTTTACCCAAAATTAATGAATTTAAATGTTGATGTTTTTTTAACCCATTAGTGATTTTATATAATTTCTCAGTAATTATTCTAAATGCCCCTTGACCAAATCTAGGTAATGGATAATCGTTGGCATAAACATAATCATTATTGCTAAAAATTATTGGTATGGAAGGATCATGTAAATTTCTATTATGATGAATATTTCTCTTGGTACCAATAAGACCATTTTCTGAATTCAATAAATCCTGTACAATTTGCATGTCACTATTCAAATCTCTAGGGTCATTCAATACAAAAATTGCTTCAATTGGTTTAGTAACATCTATAGGTTGAGCAAATTTATCAAATTCTTCTTGTGTGTATCTATGGTGTGGAGACACTGATGGGTTATTATAAACGATATCAATGGGCATAATTATATCTTGGAATCCGTATTGTTTGGCAACATGTCTGGCATTATCACCATCTCCTCCAAGAACCAAAACTCGATTAAAGGCATGATGTAATGCTAGTGCTTTCAAGGGGGTATGACTTTGAACGATCTGTAATGGAGAAATTGGTGGGTTCAATTGAGTTATCTCACTCACTTCTTCAGCCTTTCTTCGTTCCAGAACTCCACCTCCATTGGTCATCAATATATAGGGAATCTTATGACTGTTTAGTATTTCCAACGCCGGTTTAGCTTGAAGAATCGGTTTCTTACCCCGGATAAGAACCCCATCGATATCGAAAACAAAAGCAAAATCGTGTCCCTTGTGATCACAACCGGTAGTCCCTTTGTTCAAATTAACGACGGTGGTGTGGAATTGACTGTAAGAAGTTCTAGGAATGGCTCTAGTTGGAATTATTGGTAACCTTCTAATAAGCATTGTAATTCAATTGGCAAGTTAAATCAGGGAAAATGAGATAAATAAAAGTAAAGTAGATTGTAATTGTAGTTATCGTTAAAAATATTTGAAAAAAAAACTAACAACAACAAAAGACAGGATTGTGGGGAAAGAAAGAAACTTTTATATTAAGAACTTCAATTGTTATTATATACTTTCAAATGTGATTTTTTAAGGTAAATAAAAGTCACAATCTAAAAACCCACTGGTTGGTTGTTTTGTTTTGTTTTGTTTTGTCTTGTCTTGTTTTTTCGGGGGCAGGGAGATACTGTTAATAGATAACATCGGGTTTGCATGTCCGGGGAAACACAAACCAAAGAATTATTTTTTTCTCCTTCTATCCGTGACCCATGTTTGATAGTCATCCATCTTTTAAACATAAAATCAGACAATATTTTTGAACAAAATATTACACAATTTGTAAAGTCATTCCAATTATGAGCCGTAGTAGTTTATTATTGGGGAATTTATGGAAAACATTCAACGAGCATATGCATCAGTTTGATTAGTGGGATATCATATTGAGATTCTGGAGACCCTGTCTGGCAGATAATGGTTGACTCGTTCATGTAAATTGGCATAAGTTTGAGGGTAAGAAGAAAACTCTTCGTCTCGTGGCTTAAAAAGAATACTTTTCTCCCTTTTTATCTACACTCTACATCATTACTCTTTTCACTTCAGTCACGACTTAATTCCTGAATGACCTTATTTCAATGCATCAAAAAGTCTACTAAACTAAATTAGAGAATTGAACTTACATTAAATGTTAAATAAAACAACTAAACCTAAGAAAACAAACAACAATTATAAAAAAGAATCCTATTTAACTCTTACACAAGTTTTTCGTCGTTTACTTTTTTGTGGAGCTAATTGTGGTGTTTTTAGTAGCGTCTGTAGTTGCAACATCTTCACCATCGTCTTCACTGTCAGTAACTAAGAATGCATCAGGATCTGCAGAAACTCCAGACTCCAATGGCTGCCACTTCTTTTTATCAGTGGCTCCCTTTTCTCTGGTAGTCAAAGTAGGAGTATCTGATTGAAGTTCACCCTTAGGTCTGTTAGGTAATGATGGACCATGGTCGTCGTTATCTTGTAATCTAATCCTATCGTGGAAATCAGTACTAAGAATTTCTGGGTCTTCATCAAATCTATTAGTTTTACGCTTGTTATCATTGAATGATGACCCACCAAGGGCACCAAATAGTTTTGGATTGTCATTTCTTCTTTGTTGTGGGTTATTACCATCGTTATTTCCTTCAAATCGTTTGGCAATATTACTTACCCACCCATTCAAAGTACTTTTGGCTTCTTCAAGTCCTTGAGTAAATGTTTCCTTAATTTGTTCAAATTCATCAGGAGAATCATCCAATTCGTCATCATCATCTCCCCTACGGTGTTGTCTTTGTCTTTGCTGTTCAACTCTCTGTCTTTCATGAGACGATCTTCTTCTATTTCTTCTGTTTCTTTCATCTTCCAATTCAAATTCCTTTTGTAACTTTCTAGCCAACAACTCGTCATCAGTCAATTCCTTTTGGTTTCTACCACCACCACCAGTACCAACTGGCCCTGTTGATGAAGCTAAAGCTGGTGGTTTATAGACTGGTATTTCAGGCTTAAATGTAGGGTCAGAAATATATAACAAAGCATTGAAAGCTGGATCGGGGTTTCCTTGAGATGCAATCAAAGTGGCAATAATGTATTTCTCTTCAATGTTGGGGAAAGCTTGTTTCATATCGTCAATGATTTCTTGAGTTGGATCCTTTGGTCTTGGCGGCTGTGGTGGTGGCACTGATTCATCTTGTTCATCTTCGTTAATTGGAACTTCTTCAGTTGAATCAATTTCCTTTTTAAAAGATACAGACTTACGATCTTTTTTAGGTTCAGTCTTAGCCTCAGACTTGGTTTCTGGTTTAGTTTCTGAAGTAGTATCTGTTGGTTTGGATTCTTCTTTCTTTTCTTCTGGTTTCGATTCTTCAGTCTTTTCTTGTTTGTTGTCTTCTGACGTAGTTGTAGATTCTTTATCATCAGTTGAAACAGTAGTATCCTTCTTGGAGGTATCATCAATTGAATCAAGTGGTTCAGATGATACCACGTTTAATTCTTCTGATTTCTTAGCCATTATTGATTAATTATATTTTGGATATTAGGATAAAGAGTGAATTGCCTCAATTCTTTTTCTTTTTTATTATCTTTTCAAATTTGTGTCGAGGGGTTTTTTCGTCTGGATTCGGTGGTTTACTCTCGCTCCTCCGCCCACATTTGGTTTTGGTTGGAATTGGCATACAAACAACTGGGCCACAATTTTTTGTGCGCACTCACACGACCATATCTGAAGACTTTCTACTCATCAGCAAATAAAAAAACCAGAAAAATAAAAAAATTTCACTTCATTTTCCCTTTCTTTTCTTTCTTCAGATAGTATTTTGTATAATTTTTTACAAATATCTCCGAAAATAGCTAGAGCTTTATATTTGTAGTCGATGGATATAGAGTGTGGACAGCGGAGAAATATTGAATGTTTTACTTAACTTCATGGCATAGTGTTTCTTTCTTTTTTTAATAAAAAGGAAGGGAGAAATGATATTTGGACCTTTAATTTTTCAAATATGGCTTTTACTCATGGGTTATACATTTTTTATGAGAAAGTATTTCTAATTTGTAGTAAATTTTTAATGTTTTGGGTTGATTAGATATGTTGGAGTTGAACATTTGTCTCTGTCAATACGAATCTATAGATCTAGAGATGATGTTGTTCATTATAGGATCAAATATTGGTACTCTCTGTAAGCTCATCAAAAGAACTCTATCAAACGGAAAAGATCACGATATTCCAGTCGTGCTGTTCTACATTAAGGTTTTACAGTGGTAGACACCTGGGTACAAACTTTAGCAGACCAGAGACAGAGATGAGTTCCAGTATATTTACTGGCCGGACAGATTGCAAAAAGTTGTTTCAACTTCCTAATATCCAGTCAGTAAAACATACGGCCATTTTCTAGCTTATTCATTTAAGAATTCTCCCCAGTATATGACTACAAAATCTTTTTCTTCAATTGGTTAAAATCCAACCTATAATACTAATATGTGATGTTTATTTTTCATGTTTTGTAGAATAAATTATAATAAAAACCTAATTGTAAAAATGCCTTGGAATATGTAACAGTAAAAAAAAAATTCAAAATTAATCAAATTGGGTTGTTTCAAACATCATCAACAATATATGTCCAAAGAATATAACATCTCTATCTAATCAATTTGTTTGGTTTTTCTTTGTTTTTTGGAAAATTTACCCTATTGACTTGCTTCTTTTAATTCTTGTTTTCTTCTAATCAAATCCAAATTTTCACATTCTTCCCATGAATGTTTATCATGTTTACAACTCACTGATGAATTGGCCGATTGTCTAATAATACAGGTTTGATAGAGAGCAAAATAAGCAGCACATCTATCTCTCCATTTCAATGGAACTTTATATTTTTGACAATCATCTTGTGAAACTAAACAAAAAAGGAAACAGGAGACAATAAGTTAGTAAATTGTACTATTGACTACCATTTCATTATTTGAAAAAATGATAAATTAAAAAGGAATCTTCCAAATCATGAAATATTGAAAATAAATTGAACAAAATAATTAAATAATATACATACGAAGTGGTGGGAACTCTGTTACTGACATGATGGTATTGATATATATATATGATGTGAATGTCTATCTAATTATGGGGAAAGATATTGTCTTGAAATGAGCAAATACTTTGATCTTAATTTTATATTCTTTAGTTTATAGTATGGTAGTTTTTTTTTAACTGTCTTCCTCTTTTAACTTACCTTTGGTTCAAAAGTCGCAGTGAAACTCTCCAAACAGTTCAATTTTTTTAAAGAATTGAGAACCAATAAAATTGTTTGCAAAGTCATACATAATATGCAGGATGGTACCCAAGTATACATTTTTGATAAAAGAGGATAGGGTAACTACATATGAGTGATGGGAGTCCTAGTTAAAAGGAATATAGAAGTAGAAGTCTATGTAATATGTTATAATTAGCTGTTGTAAGCTTTGAGTAATTGTCTGCATTTGTTCTCGTTGAAAATATGTCCACAATCAAGTGTTCATTACAAGTTTATATCTTTACATATATTTATATGTTTTGATACTCATCGATACATAAAATAACCATTACTATATAGTCATGTCTTTGATAATATGTAATATTTTTAGTGAAAAAAACATCCAATTATGTATTTTTCATATCTGATAATGCCAACTTGGAATAAATAAGAAATTGGATCCTTTCCATTCAATAAGAACAACCACTTTAACCATATACTCTATATCTCCTTAAATACACATACACACAATATTTCATATATCATTTTTCTTCCCAAAACCCAAAAAAAATCATTTAATGGGTTTGTTTAGTGTGGTTATCTAATCTTTCCTTTAATGCTAAATATTGACATTTGTAAAACTCATCTTTGGTTTTATTACAGAAGGAAGTACCTTTATCGAGACATTTATAATAGTTGATTAAATGAGCTGCACATTTATCTCTGTGAAAGAAGGGAACATTGTTGTCATCTAATTCTTGTTGTGATGCTAAATTGATATATTTGGTTAGTAATGAGAACTGGTCTGTGTTAAAACAGCCTCATTATGAAGGTATGTTTCTCTTTTTGTGTGTTGGTTTTATATACATACGAATAGGTGGGTATTCATAATTCTCCGTGTGAGCCATGTTTGTTATAGTTTATGATATTCTATTATATATATGTATAGTTATGGTTTAACAACAAGTTGATATAATTCATCTTTTTTTTTCTCACTTTTGAATTTTTTTCTTTTTTGTTAGCTTTTTCTTTGGTTCGCGGGTCAAGCTTTGGTCTGTTTGGTTGAAAAATTCAGATTTTATTCAGCCAGTCTCCTTTCTCTTATCAATTACACATCAATTTACAATCAAATAAACTCAATTGAAGTGATGGGATAAAATTTATATATTGCTATAATAATACGTTAGTCGATTGACCTTCGACAATGTAAACTATAAAAGGGAATTCTATATATCAAAACTAAACTGAATGGAAACAACAACAACAGAAACAAAACTAAAGGTGGAAATAAATTGGTAGAAACTCAGAAAAACCTGGTAAAACAATGAAACTAAAAGCAAAAATATTCAAATCAAATCAATTCAAACTTGGGAAAAACTAAAAGTACAACCCCCCTTTATAAAATATAGAATTTATGAATAAAATAAATTTAAACCAACAAACCCAAAAAAAAAACAAAAAAAAAACAAGATGGAAAGCAGAAAATAATAGTAATGGAAATTGTAGAAATAATAACAAATATTGTAGAAATAAAACACCTTTTTTTAAGTTTTTATTTACCGTAGATGTTTAATCATTATTTCAATTTATCAAACAAGTTGAGAGCTTTATACAATGAATTCATGGCCTGTTCCTTTTTATCACATTTATGCAATTGATTCTCAAAATCTTTATTGACTTGAGATAAACAAGAATGATATTTAGACCAATTTATGATGGGACATTTGGTGATTCTTGTGGGTTTTGGCAAATTCAATTCGTTGTTAATTAATTTGAGAAAGAATTGAATGGTTTCTTCTTTATTTGCAGTTGAAGAATAATATTGTTGCAATTTCGATAATTCGATAATATCTTGATTTATTTTGGTATTTGTTATCTTTGCCATTCGTAATGAGGATGTGAGTGCAATGTAGTCGGGATTCTCATTCAAGTCTTGCTTGAATGATTTGCCGTCATTTGGAGAAGATGTAGTAACTGTTGTGGTTGTGCTATTAGTGCTATTGTTTGGAATTATACCAGTATTTGCAGTAAACAATTCCACATCCATATTATTGACATCTCTGTATTCCTTGTAGTCGTCATTTCTGTTGGTATTGGTGGCGGCTGCTATTGGGGTTGTGCTTTCGTCATTTATGGACTCTGGTGGCGTGGCGGGAAATGAAATATGGTGGTGGTGATGGTGGTGATGTTGTTGTTGTTCAGAAATATCGTCGTTGTCTTGTTGGTGATGAGGAGGTTCATCATCTTCTAAACAAGTTGCTGGCGGTGACGATCGTTGTTGAGGTGGCGATGGTGGAGTGACAAAATGAGAACGCTTTCGGTTAAGATTCAGTCTGGTTATGGGTTTCTTAATTTCATTTTCATCTTTAAACGATACCGTCCTTGACTTTTTATGAATATTTGAAATATCTTCCAATTCATTCAACTTTCTTTTGTTATGTAACTTCATTTGTCTTAACCCAGCTGCCATGGTGAAAAATGTGTATATGGGTGTGTGTGAGTGTGTCTGTTGTAAAAAAAAAAAAAAATAAAAATAAAAAAAGAAGGAGTTTTCGATGAAATTTTAGACTGGCAGTTAGAAGGAGAGGAAAGGAAAGAAAGAGAGAAAAAGAGGCAAAAAAAAAAAAGGTGAGAGCAATTTTATGTAATTTATGCGAATGTGCGTGTAGATAGAGATAATAAATAATATTAAGATTTTGTGTGTGTATTGTTTATTATTGTTGTAGTTGTTTGTTGTCTCTAGTGAAAATTTGTCGAACAAGTTTAATTGACAGAAGTAGAAGTAGTAGAAGAAGAAGAAAAAAAGGTAAAAAATCATTTCAAAAAAAAAAAGAGGAGAAGTAAAATCGTGTTCGGCAATCAAAAATTCTTAGTATATGATATCCAATTACTATTACTCCACCACTACCAAGTTATTTTTTTTTTGGAGGGGCGGGGTGGAGTGGAGTGTTATTAGTTTTACTATGATTAACAGCTTTAGTATACATTATAGGTATATAGATCTAAGATTGCATATTTGTAGTTACACGGCAGACGTGTAATTACTGATTGTATTCTTATTACGGAATACTCCAAATAAAGACAAATTATCAACAATGGCTGAACTCATTTTGAATAAAAATTCAATCGGCACCACTACTCTATACTTGTCTTTCTAAACAATTAAAATTGTGGTCCATTGCATAATTAAGTTAAGTTAATATAAGTAGAAAAACATGCAAACAAATCCCAAGAAAAAAAAATGAAATTTAAGAATCTTGCTAAAAAGTGTTTCAATTTTTTTTTTTGGGGAGGGGGGAATTTTTGTGTCATAAAGTTTGTGATTCAAGGTATAATTGTGTAAATAATTTCGATCAAAATTTGCATAGAAATAATAATAATTGTTGACATGGAAAAATATGGAATGATGGATGAATTCATAATCTAACATATCTTTTAAAAAAGTAAGCGTATATAGTTTTTTTTTATATATACAAATGTTAGAATATGTGTAGTCTATTTACAATATACAAATCCTCAAAAAAAAAAAGAGATCATCTCGTTTCTTTGGTAATAATTCTTATTTCCCCTTTGGCAATTGCTTTCCGTTATCTGTCTTTTTTTTATTATCGATTGATTTTGAATTGGTAATATAACCTCCCAATTTTTTAATATCTTTACCAAATTCCTCAGCTGCCATCTTGTATCTCCATAATACTCCATGCTTTTCCCTCAATTGTTGTTTCTTCTTTTTCACTTCTTGATTTATAATACCAAATTGTTTGTCATATGGAATACCCGCCTCTGCTTCTTGCAAAGTTTCTTTACCAAATAAATAATCAAATACTCTTCCATCAGACCAAAAGAACCCCTTTCTGTCCACAATCCAATTCTTGGTTTTCCCATTAGGTAATGTTTCTAACAAAGTAAAGTAGAAAAAACCTTTGTCAGCAGTACCATAAAATCCTTTACCAGTCCATACTCTGGCTGCGTGTTTCCTCTTTAAATTTTCCAATGGCACAGTATACACCGGGGTTGGTCTACCAGGAATAAACGGATACGATGTAAATTTGATATGTTCAACTGGTCCAGGCAAGTACCAGATTCTTCTGACAAGCTTTGTTGGGAAAAGAGCGGCACCATAAGCCAACAAAAACAATGCAGCTGAAGGAGCCAAGTACATAGCCAAAGATATAGCCCATTCTCGTTTACGAATTGCTAGATTGGTCTCTTCTTTTTCATTTTCATCGTATTCCTTATTGGCTATCCATGTGGCCCATTCAAATAACACACATCCATATATTGCAAAAATGATTGATGCACAAAAACACATTAAAAAATACAATCGATGAGGTTCACTTTCATAAATCAATTCCGGTTGAGTTTTATTCTTCAAAATCCCAATAACTTGTCGAAATGTGAAATTTTTACCCACTTGAGGTACTCCTGGACGTGGTAATAATGTTGGTACATTTTCCTTTCCTAAAGGGAATTTGGGTATTCTGTCTTTCAAATCATTCGTTTGCACATTCTCACCTGGAATATGCAATTTTAAATGCTTCCATTCTCCTTCAGAAGGTAATGATTTTTTGGGAATCCCATCTGCTGGTAAGTTGTTCTTGCTTTGCCTTGCTGAAGGAACATTTGATTTGAATCTCAAAATAGAAATAGGTCGTAATATCGAGCTATTGTTTTTTGCTATATGATAGCCAAATCTAGCTGGCATCAACATCAACATTGTAAGAAAAGGAGAGGATGTAATGGTGGTGAAGGAGGTGGTGTACTAAAACAAGACAAGAACTAATGTAAGAAAAAAAAATTTTTTTCGTATCCTCATTATTCACTTGGTGGTGGTTTTCGTACACCGAGAAAACTAAGAAATGGCGATTGTTAACTTGTTGTCAAAGGTGCAAACCAAGCAGAAATAATAATATCCCATTACACCTCTATCTATTTCCTTTTATTCTTAGTCTTTTTGGGTACACTAGATTCAGCACGCTTCAACTGGACTGGATGCTGGCCAATATACTTCCCATTCATTTCTTGAAATGCATGTAAATAATCTTCAGATTTGCCAAAGGCAACAAATCCGAATCCCTTATTCTTACTGGTTTTCCTATCTATAGGAACATGAACTTGACTCATAGAAGGATATTTCAGAAATGCCTCTTTTAGTAATTCGTCGTTTCCATCAGGACCTAAGTTTCCAACAAACAATCGAAAATGTTTTGGGTTCCAATTTGGAGCAGTAACTTGTTTGGCAGGATTTATTTTTGTTGTGGATGAATTTTGCATCGAGTGTAAATAACTAGCTGCCTTTTTGGCACTAACTCTTCCAGTGGTGTTTACCACTTTTTTCAGTTTGTTGACTTTGGAAGATGTGTTCATTTTCACTAGCCAATCGAAGAAATAAAATAGAATTGGTTTCACTATAATTAATCAAAAATGTGATAACGTTTTACTTTATTTATATTTTTTTTTCCATCCTCATCATCATCTGTCTAGCATCAAAATTTTTGATGCATTCGTTTTTTTTTCCCTTTAATGTTTGCATAGGATTGGATTGTGTGGTTTTCGTATACATTGATCAAGTCATATCATCTACAACATCATTGATTCATAGTTCTACTTTGTTATGTTTATATTATCAGAAATATCAGATTTAATACGTATACCACCTAGTGCATTCAATGTTCCTATACAACATTCTATCTCAGATGAATTGAACAAAAAATATGCCAATAAAATAATTGCCAATCTCGGTTTGGTAATAACCATATGGGATATACTCGACATCAAAGATGGATTATTGAAACCAGGAGATGGTGGATCATATGTCGAAGTGAGATTTCGAAGTATAGTTTGGAAACCATTCCGAGGAGAGATTTTAACTGGATGGGTAACTGAATGTACAGCAAAGGGAATTAAAGTTCGTATGGAGTTTTTCGATGAGATTTGGATTCCAAAAGATTTTCTATTTGAAAATTGTAAATATTCAGAACTGGAACAAGCTTGGATTTATTTATTGGATGAAAATGAATTGTTTATTGATGTTAATGAAAAAATTAGATTCAGAGTGGAAGAAGAAAATTTCTATAATGTTAAACCAAAACTAGAAGATGAACAAACTGAAGAAGAAAAGAAAGCTACTACTTTACCTCCATACACCATAACTGCATCTTGTCAAGATTATGGTATGGGGTGTGTTTCTTGGTGGGATTAAATACTTTTTTCTATAGATGCATGTGTATATACATAAAGACAAAATACATATGTATGTAAGTATAATTCAATGCATAATGCAATGAAAAAAAAAACATACCAAGTGGTGAAGGAAGTGTACATTTAATTATATTGCATATATTGACTTGTTGAACTGAATTTCAAATTACCTTTAATAACCTTGTCGACTGCTTTCAAAAAATCTTTTTCATTGGCAACCTTCCTTCTGGCCCTGATGGCAAACATACCTGCTTCAGTACACACCGATCTCAATTCTGCACCTGTGGCATTTGGACACAATCTGGATATTAATTCCCATCTGATATCTTTCTCAACACTCATGGTCTTTGAATGAATACGGAAAATGTTGGCTCTTCCTTCCAAATCCGGTAAAGAAAATTCAACCTTACGATCAATTCTACCTGGTCTTAATAATGCAGGATCCAAAGTATTTGGTCTATTGGTGGCAAACATCACCTTGATATTACCTCTTGGGTCAAACCCATCCAATTGTGTAATCAACTCCAACATGGTTCTTTGCACTTCGTTATCACCACCAGCACCATCATCAAATCTGGCGCCTCCAATGGCATCAACTTCATCAAAGAATATAATACATGCTTTCTTGGTTCTTGCCATCTCGAACAATTCACGCACCATCCTGGCCCCTTCACCAACATACTTTTGTACTAATTCCGACCCAATGACTCGAATAAATGTGGCGTCTGTTCTGTTAGCAACTGCTCTTGCACACAATGTTTTCCCAGTACCTGGAGGACCATACAACAATATACCTTTGGGTGGATCAATACCCAATTTGACAAATCTTTCTGGACTCAACAATGGCAATTCAACAACTTCTCTCAATTTTTCAATTTGTTCTTTACACCCACCAACATCGCTGTATGTAACATCTGGTTTCTCCTCCACTGTCATCATGGTCACTGATGGATCAATTCTAGGTGGCAACGGTAATTGAATTTCATACTTGTGTCTATCAACACCAACTCTCATTCCTTCTTCGATATCGGTAGGAGAAAGTCTTTCACCTAATCCTACAACAAACTTGGCAATCTGCTTAATATTAATCACATATTTTGATTTGGTATCGGCATTCTGTAATCCTGTTGGCTGTTGTGGTTGAGAAGCCTCAATTATTTTAGTACATCTGGCAACTTGTAAACTCTGCTCTTCTTGCATACGTTGTTTGTCACCAAGAACATCCCAAAGGTGAGGTGGAGCTAACCCAGTATCACTCTCTTTTATCCCTTGATTAGTCTTGATTCTTTCTTCTATTGTCTTCAAATCTTTTTCAATCTCCTTCAAAGAGTCTGCATATGGTGCAGTTCCATAAGTTTTCAATACCTGAATGTCACCCTCGGTCAATGGTGTTATCTTTTCAGAGGTCTCTTCTTCTGAAGGTGGTATATATTTATCCCAATCTTCCTTTGGTGGCATTGCTTTTTGTGGTTTATATTCGTTGGATTTACTTTTGACGTTACTAGATTTAAGTGTATGTGAAAGCACCAAGTCAGTGGCAATTTTGATTAAACCTTTCAAGTTTTTTTTCTCTCTCACACACTCGACTCACCAATTCACTCACTCGCTCTTATCCAAATAACACGACAGAAAAAGTAAGGAGGCAAGAAATCAAGAAATGTCGTGTACGACATTTATACTGTCTACAACCCTCATATTGCTTGCCTATGTACAATTCGTACTACCAAACTACTTTGAGATTTATCTACTAGTATTTACGAACAGCTGGCGGTACCGGTTGGCAGTCTGTGGTATCCAACGTGGTTTTTATCACATCTCTATAGTCCAATTTTACTTTAGAACCAACACTGTTTTGGTAAGACAAAGTATGTTTCCACCAATTCACATCATCTCTGTCAGGATAATCCTCACGAGAGTGTGATCCCCTTGATTCTTTCCTTGCTAAAGCAGATGCTGCAGTTTGTGTGGCACACGTTAACAAATTTTGTAATTCCATAGTCTCCACCAAGTCAGAATTCCAAATCATCGAACGATCAGTGGTCTTAACGTTAGCAAATGATTTGTCAACCTCGTTGATATTGTCAACGCATTCCTCTAACGTTTCTTCTGTTCTAAACACTGCACAACCTTTTTGCATTGTTTTTTGCATATCTAGTCTAATTTCAGCTGTTGATTTTGTACCTTCTGCATTTCTCAATCTATGCAAGTTTTCAATGGAAGCCTTACCTAAATCAGCTGGTGATGCGTGTAAGGGAGCTCCTGGTGTGAGGTTATCTCTTATTGTATGAGAAACCGCCCTTCCAAAAACTACCAAGTCTAACAAGGAGTTAGCGCCCAATCTGTTGGCACCATGAACAGATGCACAGGCAGCTTCACCACAAGCAAGCAACCCAGGGACAACTTCGTCTTTGCCGTCAGTACCCTTTTTTAAAACTTCCCCTTGCCAGTTAGTTGGGATACCACCCATATTATAATGTACAGTTGGCAATATAGGAATTGGCTCCTTCGTTACATCGACACCAGCAAAAATATGAGCAGTTTCAGAAATACCTGGTAATCTTTGCTTTAAAACAGCTGCAGGAAGATGACTCAATTGTAAATACATATGGTCTTTCTCAGAACCAACTCCTCTGCCTTCATTTATCTCCATCGTAATTGCACGAGAGACCACGTCTCTGCATGCTAAGTCCTTGGCAGTAGGTGCATATCTTTCCATAAATCTCTCACCCTCGGAATTAACTAAAAATCCACCTTCACCTCTTGCTCCCTCTGTTATAAGACAACCTGATCCATATATCCCAGAAGGATGAAATTGGATAAATTCTAAATCTTGTAAAGGTAATCCTGCTCTAGATGCCATAGCGTATCCGTCGCCGGTGCATGTGTGTGCTGAAGTGCATGAAAAATATGCTCTGCCGTAACCACCAGTAGCAATCACGGTTTTATGAGATCGGAATCTATGTATAGTTCCATCCTCCTGGTTGTAGGCTATTACACCAACACATTCACCGTCTTGCATGAGCAAATCCATAGCAAAGAACTCGATGAAAAAATGACAATCGTGTCTCAAAGCTTGACCGTACAATGAGTGCAACAAAGCATGGCCAGTTCTGTCAGCAACAGCACATGTTCTATAGGCTTGTCCACCTTTACCAAATTCTTTTGTTTGGCCCCCAAATGCTCTTTGGTAGATTCTGCCTTCGTCATTTCTAGAAAATGGAACTCCAAAATGCTCTAATTCGTAGATAGAATCTGGCGCTTCTTTTGTCATATAATGGATGGCATCTTGGTCGCCTAGCCAATCAGATCCTTTCACAGTGTCGTAAAAATGCCAATGCCAGTCATCTTTATGCATATTACCTAGTGCTGCATTAATACCTCCCTGTGCTGCAACTGTATGTGACCTAGTGGGAAACAATTTTGATATACATGCTGTTTTAAATCCTGACTCTGCCAATCCAAATGCAGCTCGCAATCCGGCTCCACCAGCTCCGACAACCACACAATCATATTCATGATCAATGACAACGTATTTTTGTTGCAAATATTTCTTTGAGTTGGCTTCTGTTCCTTTAATTCTGCCAATTGTCTGAAAAGTAATGGAACTGTTGCTGAAAAAACGTCCCAGTCTATTTACTGCTTGTCTAGAGCATTTTGTGAACATGATTTAATCAAAAGTTGTCGCTGTAAAGTTAAATTATGTGGTGACTTGAGTGAAAAAAAAAATGAAAACAAAAAAACTAAATAGTAAAACAAAATCACTGAATAGGAGATATACTGGCCAATATGTGAGTGGAGGAGGATACTGAATAAATAATAACTCCTTTCTTTCGGGTGTTAAACCGGCTAAGTTGTTGAACTTCTAACCTACGGTTATTAATGACCATTATCCACAAAGAGGGCTATTGTCTTAATTCTACAGAAAGTCAAAATGCGTGTATGGTTAAAAATTGGTTTATACATATTAGTAGTATTGGTTGGAATAGCCATGGAATTGTGCTCCCGAAAAGGAACTAGAAAATCTTGTTTTCTATTTAGCATGATAGAAGTATTGGAGAGTGGTATACATTTGTTAGTACTATCCACATAATTGAAGCAAGAAATATTATGCATTACGACGTAGAATTAAAAAAACCAAAGTTACATGACGGTTCCTTTCGGTATCAATTATCACACTCATATCCACATTGTAGCCTCAAATCTAATTGTTTATACAATTAAAATACTATGTACAGTAGCAGTCTATATAATTACAAAAGAGTTCAAGCAGTCTCTGGTTCAGTTGCATTTTCTATGGTTTCCTCACTAGTGTTGTTTTCCCTGAATGCTTCGATGGCTTTTTCTCTCATTATATCCAATAAAACAGTTTGATGTCTAGGGTCATAAACTGGTAGTTTATCGTGCTCGACTAAATCTGCCCTCCAATGTTTATCATCTCCCCTATGCCATTCGTTGGCCCAAAATATTTTAGTGCCCTCTAACTCAAATTCATCAATGACGTGCGTTAAATCGGCAACAGCCTCTTGTGTGTATGTTGGCCTAAATTGACCACTGTACCAAATGTTCCCATCGTCGTTCTTCTTTCTCATTTCATTGGCCTCTTTCTTTTGAACAACATCTCTAGTTTTTCTCAAATCAACTAAACCCTTGTATGCAGCGATAGCATACTCGTAGTTATTAAAATTAACCACGCACATTATTTTCCACAAATCTTGTCTTCTTGAAGGCTTTCGGTTTTGCCAATTTGGGCTCAAAAATTGTTGATTAATTTGGTTTTCATGGTATGCTGGAACTTGGGAGTACAATACTTGTCCACTGAAAAGATTTCTAAACACAAAAACTTGTGGACCCAAGTTATTCTTGATCAATTCATGTTCGCTTTTCTTGCCTTGTGCTATTCTAGCACCATTTTGTTGACGAGTTTTTAATTGCTCAATGAGGAACTTCCTCATTCTTTTCTCAGCTCTAGTACGCATAGCCATGTTGTTAATAGTTTATTATATTCTTGAAATGAGTTAATTAATTATGGTAGTTCACAATTTTGAAGATCTAAATTTGAAGTTTTTTTTTCTTTTCTCTTTTTTTCAAGCTGTTTGACAAAGCATTGTTAGAAAGAAATTTTCAGGTCGTGTGCAAAAAGCAAAGTGTATCCTGGTAGTACTCTCATTAATAAAAAAATATAACCTTACTTGAAAGTGTTCATTCAGCTATTTATCACAGGTGATACAAATATAAAGAGCTACAATCGCTGATGTCGATAATACTAAGTGTAGTTCCATATTTTACAATTGTTCTGGGTTTAGGGATATGGGCTTACAAGTTAATATACCACAATAATCTCATACAAAAATATTCAACATATTTGTATATCCCCAAGGTGCATATCAATGACTACATAGATAAGAACTTGAAGCACTTGAACCTAATACGGGTGAATATAGACAGCCATGATGATTTACACGAAGAAAAACCCAGTGTCCTATATAATTCGAAATCGGATATGTTGAACAGAATAATTGGAATTGTTTTCAGTGTTACCCTATCTTTAAGTGTCGGTTTGATACTATTGATTCTTCTTGAATTGGGAGATTTCTTGGATGCTGATTCACGATTGGGATTGTTTAAAATAACAATTAACACATTGATTTTTCTACTAGTCAGTGTTGTCCCAATTTTTATCATAAGTTTATTAGCTATACAGGATATACTTCCGAAAACGCTTCCATCAGCGGGACTTGTTTCAATTTTATATGCTGTGTGGTTGTTGGTATTGCACAAATGTGGAGACTTAACCCAGTCTTTCAATCCAAGAGGTGATGTGTCTCGTCATGTTGTGGAAAAAGTAATCAACGAGGTTTCGATAGTGGGTATTACAATCTTGGCAATCCTCTCTGGAGTAGGGTCAATTTCTACGCCATACAAGATATTTGAGAAGTACAAAGGGTTAGAACCAGACTCAAAGGATGTTAATCAAGTGGATATAAACTCGACTATTCAGTATTTTAATAATACATTATCATTGATAGCCAAGCGGAAATCAGAACTCAATAAATTGCAAGTTGCAGCAGGCGGAACTGTATATAATTTGCCGAATGATTCCCATAGGTTGCATAAATCTCCTAAAAAATTATCATTACTCCATAAAGTTCAATCATTTGCAAACATTTCAAAATACGATAGTGAGGAAAATGAACTAATCAAAGAGATCGAATCGTTGGAGTCTCTCAAGAACACACTATATGACGATTTGGTCAAACTAATTTCAAAGTACACCTTGCAAAATGATCAGTATAATGTAAGTCTTGAAAGACTTTTATATTGGGGGAACATGTCTTTGGCAATCTATTGTGTTTATCGTATAATCAATGTGTTTTTAGTAAAGCTTCCATTGCTACTTTTTTATGGTGAAGATTATTATAATGTCAGCTCTACGGTAATTGACTCAAATGAAGAGGCACCCTCAAGTAAAGATGCACTAGCAATCACATTGTCCAAGGTTATATTGTCGGTTTTCCGTAATTTACCAGTTTCCGAAGCTCAGTTGGTAAATCAATTGAGTTTTATCCTATCTGCCAGTTTATTCGTTTGTTCGTTTTCAAATGTGTTAACTACTTTCAAGTCATTTAGCAGATTTTTCCCGGGTCATTCAAGTTCTGAGACAACCAAAAATTGGCTTAAACATTTGATTGTTGCAGAATTAGTAGGAGTTTATGTGATTGCCACAGCGTTATTGATTAGAACCAACTTGCCTGCAACTTTATCTAATCAGATATCAAAGATCTTGTCTCTTTCTGGGAGTGCCGCGAAAAGTCCAAACGCTTCCATTGAAGAAGTGGTATTTATAGATAATTGGTTTGATAAGATATTTGCGATTACATGCGTAATCACAAGCATAGTCATTTTTATGAAAAGATTGCTTGAGGAAGATAGACTAAATACGGATAGTTCTTCTTATGATGAGGAGCTGTTTATAGAAGATAGTGGCCTAAAACTAGCCTAGAATATATATATATATATGTTTTATGTCAGGGTAAGGAAGTAAGGATTCGCCTATTATGTATACTTTGATTGTTCCTGAATTTGCAGTACTTTCTTTAATCGTCTGGAACAGTCGTGTATTCTTGCTTAAATCGTAGAGTATGGAAGCAACTTTTTCATCAAGAAACAAAAAGTTAAAAAATTTTGTTCCTCACTGAAAAATCAAAGAGTCATCTTTCAAGTGTTGTATTATTCTAACGTTTCCACAATACAGTTTATTAGATATTTTCATAGAAGTGTTTCTAGAGTGATGTCCGCAAGTAGAACAAATATTCCCTTTTCTAGAGACTCCTTAGAACAAACTTTAAAGAGAAGATTTTTCTTTGCCCCATCATTCGAGATTTATGGTGGTGTTGCAGGATTGTTCGACTTTGGTCCCCCAGGTTGTGCCTTTCAAAACAATGTCATTGATGCTTGGAGAAAACATTTCATCTTAGAAGAAGACATGTTGGAAGTTGAAGCAACAATGTTGACTCCTCACGATGTTTTGAAAACTTCAGGACACGTCGACAGATTTTCGGACTGGATGTGTAAAGATTTGAAAACAGGAGAAATTTTCCGTGCTGACCATTTGGTTGAAGAAGTTTTGGAATCTAGATTGAAAGGTGATAAATTGGCTCGAGGTGTTAAAATTGTCGAAGAAGAGGATGAAGACAAAAAGAAAAGAAAGAAGAAAGTCAAGGAAATTAAAAATGTCAAATTAGAAGACGAAGTTGTTAAAGAATATGAATCAATTTTGGCTCAAATTGATGGGTTTTCAGGACCTCAATTAGGTGAATTGATTGTTAAGTACGACATCACTAACCCTTCTACTGGGGGTAAATTAGAACCACCTGTGGAATTCAATTTGATGTTTGACACTGCCATTGGACCATCGGGAAATTTGAAGGGATACTTAAGACCAGAAACCGCTCAAGGTCAATTCTTAAATTTTAACAAATTATTGGAGTTTAATAATGACAAAATGCCATTTGCCTCTGCCTCCATCGGTAAATCATTCAGAAACGAAATTGCACCAAGAGCTGGTTTGTTGAGGGTTCGTGAATTCTTGATGGCCGAAATTGAACATTATGTTGACCCTGAAAGTAAATCACATCCAAAATTCGAAGATGTTAAGGACATCAAATTGAAATTTTTGCCAAAAAATGTCCAAGAATCGGGATCAACAGAATTAATCGAGGAATCTATTGGCAAAGCTGTATCATCTGGCATGGTTGATAACGAGACATTGGGTTACTTTATTGCCAGAATCTATTTGTTTTTAGTCAAGATTGGTGTTGACACTAATAGATTGAGATTTAGACAACATATGTCTAATGAAATGGCACACTATGCCTCTGACTGTTGGGATGCTGAACTAGAAACTTCTTACGGTTGGATTGAATGTGTCGGTTGTGCTGATAGATCTGCTTATGATTTGTCTGTTCATTCTGCCAGAACTGGTGAAAAATTGGTGGCCAGACAAACTTTAGCTGAACCTCGTACTGTTGAAAATTTTGAAATCGAGATTGCTAAAAAGAAGTTTGGACCCAAATTTAGAAAAGATGCTGGTACCGTCGAAAAATGGTTAACCTCTAGAACCCAATGTGAATTAGAAGAATTGGGTAAAGAATTAAGTGAAAAGGGTAAAATTGTTGTCCAAATTAAAGGCGTGGAAGGCGATGTTGAATTAGATGGTGATTTAATTAAGATTGACAAAGTAAAGAGAACTGAACACGTTAGAGAATTTGTACCCAACGTCATTGAACCTTCATTTGGTATCGGACGTATCTTATATTCCATCTTTGAACACCAATTTTGGTGTAGACCAGATGATGCTGATAGAGGTGTATTGTCACTTCCACCAATTGTGGCCCCTACTAAAGTTTTGTTAGTTCCGTTATCTAACAACTCAGAATTGCAACCAATTGTGAAGAAAGTTTCCCAAGCTTTGAGAAAGGAAAAAATTCCATTCAAGGTCGACGACTCTTCTGCCTCCATTGGTAAAAGATATGCCAGAAACGATGAATTGGGTACTCCATTTGGTATTACCATTGATTTTGACTCTGTCAAAGATGACTCCGTTACTTTGCGTGAAAGAGATTCAACTAAACAAGTTAGAGGATCAATTCAAGAAATTGTAGAAGCAATTAAAGACATTACTTACAATGATGGTACTTGGGAAGAAGGAACTGCCAAGCTTAAACCATTTGAAGGTCAGAGTGCTTGATGATGTGTTTGTTTAAGGGTGTTTGTGTTTTTTTTTTAATATTACTATTATTACTGTTGTATCTACGAACTTGTATATTCAAACTCTATTCGCGTTTACTTTTCTCTATTCTTATAGAATAGCAATTAAGAGAATAATCAATAGAACTTTAGACTCGCTGTTTACTTCGTTTCTTCTCTCTGGAGTCGTTTATCCAAAAATTTCTTGGAAAAAAGCTTCCGAATTTGGTTTTCTTCCTAATAATTCAACTAAATTATCCATGATTTCTTTTGATCCACCAGGCTTCAAAATAATATCTCTGTATCTAATTCCATTTTCAACATTCATTGGATCGTCTTTGAAAAGTGTATAGTAAATATCTGTGGCATATACTAGAGAGTATAAATAACCATAGTATCCACTCTCATACCCACCAGCAATGTGTCCAAAAGACGCGTAACCTTTTGTGGTGTTGCCGTCGCTTGGAAGCAAAGTGACTTCTTCTCTCAAATCGTTCCAAACTTTGAAAATATCTAAAGAGTCCAATTCTTTTTGATTGGCAATGGTGTGTAATTTCATATCAAAAATACCAAAGAAGAGTTGACGTAAGTTAAACAATCCTGTGTTGACATGTTTAGTTCTAATCAACTGGCCAATCAATTCGTCACTAATGGGTTCTCCTGTCCTATAGTGTGAAGACAATTCTTTGAGCTCATTCTTAGACCAAGTCCAATATTCTAACATTTGTGAAGGTGTCTCAACAAAATCGCGTTCAACGTGTGTTCCATGAAATCTGGAATATTTAGTTTTGGACAAAATGTTATGGATTCCGTGGCCCAATTCATGGAAAAATGTTGTGACTTCGTCATGTTTCAATAATGATGGCTTGTCTTTACTTGGTTTCGTGAAATTACAAACTAATACTGTTATCGGCGTGTGTCTAGTTTTTCCATCTTTTTCCAAGTATCCAGGACCCAAGCCGAAATTGGCAGCATGCCCATACTTGCCTTCTCTTGGATGCAAGTCAAAATATATCCATCCCATAAATTCCAATTCTTTACCCTTTGTTTTCACGTTTTGATAAATTGCATATTGCTGAACGTCCTCGTGCCATACTGAAGCTGAATCTGGCTTTACAACCTTGACAAATTTAATGTCAAATATTTTTTCATAAAATCCTAACATTTTAGCAACAGTAGATTCTAATGGGAAATACTCGGCAATTTTGACATGGTCAACTTTATATTTTTGTTCCAATAATCTTTCGTTGTAGTAGTTATAATCCCAACTGTAAAAGGATTCTTCTGGCTCTAATCCTCTTGTTTCAAGATCCTTCTTTTTGAAATCCCTTAATACCTTCAATTCTTCTTCTGCGATTGGAGTCAACTTAGTTTGTAAATCTGCTAGAAAATTCAAAACTGTATCTTTTTTCTTTGCTAATCTCTCCTCTAAGACATAATCAGAAAAGGTGTCATAACCCAAGAGTTTGGCAATTTCAAATCTGATTTTGATGATTTGTTCTAAAATAGGATCGTTTTCAGCACATCTGTTTCCGTACGCAATATTTGCAGTTTTTCTTGTGTTAGAGTTCCTAGCATGTTTAAAAATAGGGAAAATATCAGGATACTTGAATGTAACTTTGAATTTGCCATCAACCTTTTCGTACTGGTTAAGAGTGTCTTCGGGAATTCCTTCCAATTCCTCTTTGCTAAACAAAACAAATCCCTTATCTTCATTTAAATTTTTGGAGAACTTGACTCGCAAATTATTCAATTCGACTTGTAACTTTTTAACCTTTTCTCTGGTTTCTTCAGGTAAAGCTAAACCATTTCTTTTAAACGAAATAAGAGTCTTTTCCAAATATCTCTTGGACTCTGGATCTAAGCTCGAGTCGTTTTTGACTGAATCATACAATTTTTGAAATACTTGGTAAACATCTGGACGAGACCATTGTTCAATTGAATTGTTGTCTATGATTTCTTCCCCCTTTGTCGATGCATCACGTAATTCTTTACTAGTGGATACATGTTGATAAAAAGTGCTTTGGCCTTCTGGGAAACTATTTTCATTGTAATGAGTAGCAAATGGCTTCAACACATTGTCAATTGATGGGTCAGTAATAGCAGCAATTTCATCGAACAATTTGGTTTCACTTGCAGCGATTGCGTTTGCAATCTCCAAAACTTCTTCGGGTGACTGATTCCACAAAGGATAATCTTGGTCTTGAACTATTGTTTGAAAGTCAATTGACATGTTTGAGTGATAAAATCGGTAGGTTACGTATGACAATAAAATAACAATGAAATATGAAAAATTCATGTATAGCGCAATTAGACAACCTTATATATGGTCTTATTGTTGATTTTTGTAGTGTTGTTAAAAACCTTAAATAAGGTGAGGTGGTGGTGAAATTACATTGGGAAAGTCGTGCGACACAATATGTTAGCATTCCTCCCTGTGGGCACACGGCCAAGAAAATTCGTGAGGAGTTTGTTTGACTCGGCACCAACTCTATTCAAATCAAACTCCATACAGCCAATTGGATTGTAGATCAATATCTGACCACAATTACAAGGAAGAATACAAAAAATGGGCCATGTGGAAAATGAATCCCCCTAAGAAAAAGCAGAATCCGATTCTACTTAACAAATGTAAGTTGTAATCATGGTGAAAATATCTGTTAAACTTGGCTTGTTAATTTTTTTTGGGCCAAAAATTACTGCCAAATAGTTCAAAAAATAAACTGACTGACAGGGTACTCTATTCTCTATTTTCAAAGTAAGAGTACATTACATAAGTTTAAGTGATGGTTTAAACCATACCTAAGCCAATGATAAAAGTTATTCAAAGAATTGACTTTTCTAAGAGTAACATAATTGCACACAATACTTAATTTGGCTATAATAAATAGTAAACTAGTGGTCATGAAAAAACATCGAAAAGGGCGAATGGTCTAGTGGTATGATTCCTCGTTTGGGTTTGTTTCCGAACATTAAAATTCGAGGAGGCCCGGGGTTCAATTCCCCGTTTGCCCCAACTTTTTTTTTCGCTTTCTCTTACTATTTTTTTTTGGTAGAGAGTCTTCTCAAACCACAATGTCCTCGTGAGTTGAACAATGTATATTATTTGATAGAATTAAATTACAAATACTTCTACTAACTTACCAAAATCAATGCCATCACCACTATTCATATCAAATACTTTAACACCATCCAAGTTGAATATACCTTTGGAAACACCAATCAATTGAATCTCCGTCTCAAAGACAGCATTTGGATCCAAAGGACCCATTCGAATGTCATTGTTAAGAATTAAAATACCTTCTCCATCGCCATTGACTTTCAAGGAATTATACAATGAATATAGCTGTACCCTGTTGTATATAATTACATCATTATTGCGTATACCACCATTATTATTAAGTAAATTTGAAGATGAAAAATTATTTGTTGTGATATTTGTTCCACTGTAAACAGGATTGAAATTGATTGGATTTTGCACTAACAACGACAAATTTAGTCTACTCATGGAATTGTTGATTGCTTGTATCTTCCAGTTTACAACTTCACCCAACTTAATGTCGAGCTTACCCACAAAAGTAAGTCTTAGTCCAGTAAGAGACGAATTGTTCCCCATTGTCAAGTTGACTGTCACCGATGAAGTGCGTCCGCTTGGGTTGGCCAAAGACACTCTATTTCGTCTTAAGTTTGTAGTACTACTGGTGATGTTGTTAGTGTTTGATAGACTAGCACCCTTTAGTTTGTATAGATTACTCATTAAAGCTTTGTGACGAATATTATTTATAGGAATTGTAGGTTGCGATTGCAGCTGCATTGCATTAATCGTTGTTTTCAACGCATTGTTTATTGGCGGGGCAATCAAACCAAAATCAAGATATGGCGACCACTCTGTTTGAATGATGCTACTCACATTTCGGAACTCACCATTAACAACTCGCTGTACTCGTAGTGTTAAATTTATATTTATAGGTCTCGAAGATGTGGTTTCTTTGAAATCCATCTCATAGTTATTGAATTTGTATGCCAAATTGACAGAGTCAGTATGTTGGATTCGAATTGGAATTATAGAATTTATTGGCTGAACTGAACCAGACTTGAAGTCGACTTCCATATCCATGATATCAAAATGATAATCTTTGTTGTTAGCAATCTTTGTAAACTCTTCGGAAGACTCAATGTTGAGAGTCGCCAAGAGCATGCCGTTTCTTCCAGCTGGTTTCGTTGACTTAAGTTTTATTACTAGGGAAATAGTGACAGGAACGCTGATAAATGCCCGTACATTTGGTTTGTCTATTATTGAGTTTTCCTGAACAGTTATACCCGTTTCTAGAACATCATTCGACGTGTCAATAAAATCTATTTGATGGTCCAATTCTGCTAGTAGATTTCTCTTCATACATGGGACGTAGTTGGCCAATGTTTCCTCCAGAAATGATTCATTTTCCACAACCAAAGTCTCATTGTTTTCATTCACCAAACTACAACTGATACACAATTTTGGATTATTAAGTCTTTTCCGTGGATAAGTGACTGGTATTTCAAATTTCCAAATCTGGATTAAATCGTTGTCATAAACGAGTTCCTCTTTACCCAAAGTTAAACTAATTTTGTTTTCCAGATTCACATAATTTAAAGGGTCCTTTTCTTCCACGTTATTTAGTTGTAAAATGGCAACCTCACATTGAACAAAACCAGTTTCTTGGTCTAGTGAGCCTTCATGCACAACATATCCCAGAACACTTTCGTCAAAAAATACAATATCTCTAACTTGGCACTTCTCTAAAAACTCTCTAACATTATTAGAAGTCAATCCAGAAGTTTCCAATGGATCCAAAGGTAAAACAATCTGTAAACTCATGTCGATTATAATATGTCAAGGTGAATAGTGTACAACTGTTAATGGACGATTGTAGAAAGCTTGATCTGTTTTCCGTTTTTTCTATTTTTGTTTATGTTTTTTTTTTCACGTTTTCATAAATCTTTTTGGTCTATGTGTCCTAGTTAGAAGAATGAATAGTTTTTTGTGTAATATATTCAAAAGACTACGTCAACGTTACAAATGATCTGTTGACAAACATATATCCCAACAAAAATGAATAAATAATACATCTATTAATAACCTATATATATCCCACCTTTTCTTTCATCCAATTCATCAGCAATATAACCTAGGGCGTCAGACAGTGGATCCCAACCCAATTTGGCAGTACATTGAATATGCTTTAGATGTGGCAATCTACCATCATTCAAAGCAACCGCCAAATCTATCGGGTCCAAACGAGTCAGTGTTCCCAACATACCACTACTATTTATATACAAAGTACGCAAAGGTCTCGGATAGTCCATATATCCCAAATATTGCTCGTCAAAAAACATGGATGAAACATAATCAACACTAATTTCCAATACTCTCAAGTTTGGGCAATATACAAACACTTGATCCAACGAATTTTTCTTCAATCCCGGCATTGGATACTGAACTTTTAATGTTTTCAAGTTGGCCCCTATCCGATACAAAATTTGTCGAAAGCCAAGATCGCTTATAGATGGGCAATGTGCAAACTCCAATTGTGTAATCAGAGGAGGGAACTCCAATTGGTATAAGAAATCATCACTAATACCTCCTGAAAGTCTCAAGAACGTTAATTTTGGAGGCCAATTTATCAGCTGATAATCATGAATTTCTACCGAAGACCTTGGAAATGATAACTGTGTCAATTCTGTCAAATTCCTTATGGACTTGAATAACTCCTCCAAGTTTAAAGTTTCAGAAACAAGCCTTAAGTCCAAAACCTTTAGGTTTGAACAATTCTTCAATGCAATCAATGGCCCCAATCCAAAACTTGTTTGTGGGGCAACAAGAATTTCCAAATTTTTACCTGCTCGTTTCATGAGTTTAGCTACAAATGCATTTTTACCTGATTGTATAATATACGAAAGGTCTAAACTATGAATGTATTGACCCAATGACTTATTGCTAGAAATTGCCTCCACAAAATTGAAAAAATTAGTGGCTTTTAGTTGTGGTTGCCGATATATTATGGGCAATATCAATAAATAAAATAGTTTGCACACTCTCATATATTTAGGTTTTAGTTTACCCCATGCATTTAGTATTTCAAATATGTGGACAAATATCTCTGCAGGAAACTTCATCAATCCTTGGGTTGGCTCGTCTTCTAGTTTAGTATGAGCATATAAAGGGTTATGACCCTGTAAAGCACATTGCAAAATGTCAACTTTTTCAAATTTACTCCATGGCCACATTTTACCTTGATAACGAATTTGATCACTTAGGACATATATTGACTGCACGTTTATCGCCCCTTTGAACCTGGCATTGTTAGTTGCCTGTAGTGTTGTTTCCAGTTGCTCAGTTTCGTCCTCAAACTCTTCGTCTTCATCGGAGTCAGCTAAATAATTGTTTGATTTGTAAACATATCTTCTGTAAGGTGCACGGGTTTTCTTTGGACGTCGTTTATTAGCCATGAAGAAATAGTGCTAAGTATTAAAATAAGAAATAGAAGAATCGTGATAAAGAAAAAAAAAAAATTAGTAATTCATCTTAGCAAGCGATCTGTATTTGTGCTCTCTATTCCTTTTTTTTTTTGCCTCCTCTTTCTAATTCATCTCACAAAGATCTTCATTCACCATGTCACTGTAGGCAAATCGTGTCAAAAGAGTACAATATTATTTAGTTCTTGTAAACATAAATTAAAAATAAAAAATGTAAATACAATTAATCAATTGATAAATAAATAAATAAATAAACAAAAAAGCCATACAATACTATAAAGTGGAAGGAAAAGGATCAAAATTAAAGTCTAACAAACCCTTGTCAATCCAATCACAACCTGATGGCGAAATTGGTGATACTGGCTCCCATGACAAATTTTCAAAGTCATACAGACCACTGATGTTGTCACCAGGAATTGCACCATCATGTATATCAAGTGCACTTTGACGATTCAGCAAGGTGGAATTATTGTTATCTTGGCTCTGTAGACCGTCGTAGTTTGTGGTTGTAGTAGAACTACTCACTGCATTCATGGGTAGTGCCAGACTTCTACTTGAATCTTCACCAGTAGAGTCACCTTCACGAATCTTCATTTTTTCCATACCAATTTCTAATTGCGGCAAAAAATCCTTTAATTTTGAGTATAGTTTCGGTCGTAATGTGGTCAAGGAGTCACGAATATGTTTTGCCAACTTGCCAGATAATTGCCAATGCTTGGAAATGGGATAAATTGCAGTCAAAGCTAGTTTTATATACTCAGTGTAAACATCCAAATCTTCTTCATTCAACCCAAAAGCTTGAGCTTTATCCACTGCTAACGTCGTCTCGACCCAAATATATGCACTTAGATGAACCAACGAAGATAATGCCAAAGCACAAGCAAAAAAATGTGTTCTTTGAAAAACTTTGGACGCACCAGTGTCCATAAGAACCTGGACAATCGAGTTTGCACCTTCAATAGTTTTCCTAGTTTCAATAGTCGTTCGCGAATTTGCTTGAAGTTGCGGTGGAACATTTGTCGAGTCTACTGCCTCGCCGTTGCATTTTGGATATTGCGGTGAATTGATCTTCCAAAGATAAGAAAAGGGCCTGTGAACAAAGATCTTTGCGTAGTTAAATAGTAAGATGGCTTGGTGAACTCCTTCATTTACTCTTCCGCTCTTGTCAATCAATGGCGGTGCTTCGAATAACGACGGGTCCTCTAGTCTCATTTCCCAACTTGATAAAGAAGCTTGCAATCTTGTTAGAAGAATATCATATGGTCTCTTATTGGTAATCTCTATATTCATCTTCACTGCGTTTGTAACCAATGTACCTGCCTCCGAGCGCCCTTTGTAGTCAAATTCATCCCGCAGTGGCACAGTAGGAAAATCAACAAAACTCTCAATTTTGTCAAAGGAAGAAACTGTTTTCCCATCAGCAGACCCGGTAATAATATCAACAAAATTTAATTCCCAAAATAGTCTACGAGCACATTGATCAATACTATCTCTTGACACGTGTGACAACCTAGGCGAGTTGAATACTTTAAGGGGAGCATTAGTTTCCGACTCCGGGGTCATGTCGTTAGAACCGTGCTTTGAAGGAGCATCCAACAAATTGATTTGGAGGTCTTGAAGTAAATATATACAGAAATGCCTCAAATTTTTGCTTAATGCGTGTAATGAAGAAACATGAGCAACAAAGGAAACAAGTGTCAAAACCTGGAGTGAAACAATATCAATATATCCAAAGCTTTTCACAACTTCGACACACTGGATCAATCTATCTGAGACCAAATCAATAGCTCGAGCATAAACAGACGTCGTCTCACCATCACTCACTATACTTAGGATAGGTAATAGTTCTTTTTCAATAGACAGATTTGACATGTATATCAACATTTCTTCCCTTGCGGGCAAAATGGGGTGGGCTTTGTGAAATGTCTCGTAGTAATTCTTTAGTATCACGTCTTTGTCTAGTACTGTAAGATCCACATAATTGCTCGGATCATGAACTGCAGTGGTCATTTCCAATTCCTTGAATGACCTGATATCTATTGGTGGATTATTATCACTAAAGAGACAATCAATGTTGCTCATTGTACTCTCTAACTTTATTCTTTTTCTTAAAGTTTCCATCATGTGTGTCTCACTCTCATTTAATTGTCCACGTTTTTCTGGTCGAGATTTCATATACCTAACAGCACTTTTCCCTGGGCAATTCAGATCCTGACATCGATTTTGATCATGTGCACAAGGCAAAGTCATTAATTTCTCAAGCATCTCATCATTACTCTTTATTTCGTTTCCGTCATTGGCAGAATTTTCAGTTGATTTCGATTTACCAAAGTCTTCTATGTCTGCGACGAACATGGGCATTTCTGGACCTTGGTTTATATCATTTACGGTAACAGGTTTCTTTTTTGTTGACACACCTTTCTTCCTGGATCCGCCTCGATGACTTGCAACATATTGGCATGGTTTGTTTGATTTTTGACATCGATCGCACACTGGTTGTTTACCGTCACATTTAAAGTGTCGTCTTCTGCACTCCAAACAAGCACTACTAACATGTTTTCTTACTTTTACAGGCTTTTCTCTCTTAATTTTTTCCAGCATTTTCTTAGTGAGGATTATAGATGAATAGAATTTTATAAACTTGGGTATTCTATAGGAGGCGTAAAGTCACTGACAGTAGTTTATCGTATTTGGAAGGAAAAAGGTATTTTCTGAATATATTGGTTGGTTTCTATTTTTGTTGTTGATGTTGATATTTTTTTTTTAAAAAGAATCAAAATAAAATATTTTGAGCAATGACCAGAAATCTCAGTATACGAAGGGACTGAACAAAGTGATGCAATTACTTAATTGGATTGGATAAGTTAACAATTAACGATCAATGTTCTTTGTCTATTTGATCCAACATTCAAATCCCGTAGCTTTTTTTTTTCCTTATGAGAAGATGTCATCAATTCTCAGAAAGACAATAGAGAATGTGAAATAAAAGTACAACTCACCTTACCGGATAAGGAAATTTCAAACCCCGCAGACTATCTGTATCAGTGCGATGATAATTATAACTACTCCTCACACTCTGCATCTGGGTAAACAAAGACAAACTACTTATAACCTCCATAAAAATACTGGTTTGGTTTACCAATTTATTGGTATTTGATATTGATATCAGTCCATCATGTGGCTCGATTTAATGGCCTTGTAATCCTGATTGCGTAGTGTCGGGAGATAACTAGATTTCAAAAGCTTCCTCTGTTAAACGAGGACAAAAAGAGCCAAATCAACAAACAAACAACTCATGCAATATTAAAAGATTGGAATTGTAGTACTGACCCGATGGGCTTATCAATAGACATGGCACAAGTTCAAGCCAATCACTGGTGTGTATGTGTGTATGTGTTTGCTTTCCCTGACCAAATAATAGGAAGAAGTACAAACACAAGTAAAACAACAACAAAAAAAAGCGAGTAAGAAAACTGATACAGTGTTAATTTGCATTAGAATCAAATAGTGCTATTAAATCACAATGCTGGAAACATCTCACTCATCAATATTACCACCACCTTATAAAATAGTTCTTTTAGGAGATTCTTCCGTGGGAAAAACGTCGCTTGTACACAGATTCACAACTAATAGGTTTGATACACATACTCCCAATACTATTGGTGCAGCATTTATAACAAAGGAGTTTTCGCCCCATGAAAACCATGAGCGTAAAGTGAGACTAGAGATATGGGACACAGCAGGCCAGGAAAGGTACCGTTCATTGACTCCTATGTACTATAGAAATGCGAGGGTAGCCCTAGTGTGTTTTGATTTGAGTAAGTTTGAAAGCACATTCAATACTGCGAAATACTGGATTCAACAGTTGGAACTAAACAATTCTTCTGATTCAAGAGAAAAGATAGAGATTCGATTGGTAGGGACCAAACGGGATTTAGTGTCAACAATAGACGACGCCACTAAAGACCAAGTCAATAAGTTGATAACAGAACAGTCCAATGTTGTAAAATTCCATGAAACCAGTTCAAAAGAAGGCACAGGAATTGAATCATTGTTTGAAGCCATAGTGACAAACATAGAAGAGACGTTTTTCACACAATATTATGAACAAAATCGTGATACTTCTGATCAAATAGGAAACATGCTACGTACGAGACAGACATCTAACTCATATTGCTGTTAAATTCGTTATATAGAAATCAATAGCATGATACCTTTATCATCATTACAAATCTAAACCTTTTTGTCTCCAGTAATCTCTTTTGATATCTTTATCAAGATTTGATTTCAGCTTTTTTAGCTTTGGGATATATGGCTCATCCTCGAATTTGCCAGCGACGTCTTTTGCCAGGAGCTCTTCAACATCACTACTGTCTTCAAGACTTAAGAAAGATTCCACTAATTTTTTAGTGTCTTTTGCTTTGTTAGTGACAGGTGTGGTACGTTTTTTTTCAGGAACATACTCATCCTCATTGCTCTCCACTGTCATGTCAGAAAAGTAATACTTATCATTGCCATCGAGCCCATCACTTTCGTCATCAATTTCTTCTTCATGGCTGATCAATGCATGGTTGACTACTTTATGACGATCGTCGTTAAAATCTCTCTCTTTCCCGTTGTATTTTATTATATCCCCTAGTATCAGTTGACCCAATCTTTGTTTATATGAAGCAGCATTTAATTGGTAACATTTTTCTACAAGTAATTGATATGCTCCACCAAAAGCTTTTTTCAAATCTCTAAGATTGTAAGATGATCTTGTAATATTGTTCGTGGTATCAGCAGGATCTTGGATCACAATGGAAAAGGTATTTCTTGCAGTGTTTAGTATAGGGTGATTACCCTTCTTTTCATACCGAGGCTCTTCAGTATCCCTATCCAAAGAGAGTATCAAGTTGTCATAAGAAAAGTTGCGGCCATAGAGCTCAAAAAACTCAATCAACAACACACCCAAGTTATCTAAGGCATCCATTGAGCTAGTCGATAGTTTCGGATGCAATCTCAAAAAATGATAGCACATGATAATTGTAGCATAACCACCCAATCCACCTACATGCACATTGTTTAGTCTACGTGATCGCAAAAACTGCTTGATCACCAATACCAATTCACGTAGCCCTGGTGTGGATATTAGCCATCTTCTTATTCTCTTGGCTGCATCGAGTCCATTTGTTCTTTCAAACGACACGTCAATGTGAAGCTCTGAAACTGGGTCCACAAATTTGATGATCGGCACTTTAGCACTGGCAATAACCTCGACATTTTTAGCCAACTTTTTGGTTCTTAGAAAAGTTGAAAGTTGATACAACCTGGAACGATTTTCATAATCCCCAGTTTCTGAAACAACTACCATATCAATATCTGACCCAGGTAAATATAAATCTGTTGCACACGACCCAAAAACATGAGTTTCAGTACCTGGCCAGAACTTACCTATTTCTTTCTTCAACGTACTGATGACATTGTTTCTGGTGACAATTTCTTCACTAGAAGGGGATATGTAATTCACAAAATCTTTCATTTCTAATGTGAGCCAATCAGCTATTTCCTTTTGCTTAGAATGATCATGATCTTTAACCCACGGATACAGAGAGTTTGGTGTCCCCCCATGGGCATAGTCACCATTAGACAAGTCATTATCGGAGTTCAGAATTTCCTCACTGTCATCTTCAGACAGAAACCCAAAACCAATGAAATCTTCGTTATTTGCTAATCCATTTTCTGGTGTCTTATCATTACCTACTAGTACTTGCTTCTTCTCTGATTCCAGATTAATATCGTCAAAACCATCACTCGAGTCATTGGATTTTTCTTCGCTGTCAATTAAAACAAGATCATCAGTCAACTCTTCACTCTTTTTTCGATCGTAGTCATAAATTAATTCAGAGTCAGACTCTTCGTCCAAATGGTTTTGCAAAGTCTCAAATTTGTTCTCTAGAAGTGATGCATTATCCACCTTTAACAGCAAACTATCCTTTTTTTGTCTTTTGGATCGAGGTTTTCCAACTAAATTTTCTCTCTTTCTTTTGGTCCCCATTCTTGTTTATGAAAGCTATAATGATCTATAATTATCTATCAACCAGACTCTAAACAAATGAATTAGGCTAGTGGCTGTTTTTTTTTTCTTTTTCAACTCTACTTTCTTATTTTTTTTTTTTTTTGTGTGTTTCTCAAGTTCATCGCTTTCCTTCCTAAGTTTTGATGGATCCAGTTTTTTTTTACCAATTTAAAAGAGAATTACATCACACACACAAAATTTGCATCATCTGTACATTAAATATCAAACTATATAAGGGTTCAGATGGCCCAACTCGTAAGCCAAGAGTATGGACAATACTACTGATATCAACAAAAATAGCATGGTTCTAAGTTTGGTTCTTTCAACCACAAATATATCCAATCCAATAAAGCAAAATATACAGAGCTTTAAAATTGATTTTGAAAAACTGGGAGAATAAAACGAAAGGTACTCTAACAATAACAATTCACTGCAATAAACAGGGACAGTCTTAAACTTATGAGTTTGAAAAAAGTTAGATTTTACCGAATCTGTTGAATCAAAATAAGTCCTTGATATGTCTTCTTCAAATTCATCCTCTGTTAGATTAATGTGATCAGAATCATGCCGTCCTTCGTACTCTATATCATCATCTTCGTCATCACTAAACACCTCGTTTTGAAGCAAAGATGGTACACGATCTTTGTTGAACGAATGTAGATCCAGATCATCTTTTTCAATAATTGCCAATTCATTGCTCATACTCCAAGAATTACCACTGGTAAAAGTATGACCGGTAATTATAAATCTTTCCCACTTTATATTATTCAAATACAACAAAATATCCTTGGACCCAATACGAGAGGTAGTACCATTATCAACTACTTCATCTTCTCCCTTGATCATTTTGAACGCTAATTTCTGGAAATCTTCCATACACTCATCCATAACCCCTTCTCTATCGTGAATTTGCGACTCAAACCATTCACTAAAACTTGCAGAGCTCAAATTATTATACCAATTCATGATTTTGCTTCTTGCCTCTTGTGGATCATTCTCATCTCTAATCATATCAGAAAATGGTAGTTTCCCAATGCACAAATAACATAAAATCAATCCTAAAGAATATATATCACTTTCATAGGTGAAATCATTGTAAAATTTCTTACCATCTTTTCCAAATTTAGGATCACGTGAATACAACCACAATTCTGGAGCCGTGAACTCCAATGTACCTGTATTACCCTGTCTATCAGATAAGTTTTCTAGATTGACATTTTGACGCTTTTCTATAAACTTTCCTTCTCCGAAATCAGAAACCAAAACTCTTGGCAAATTGTATAAATGCAGTTCAAAATCTTCTTGGCTCTCAAAAGTCAGTTTCATCTCTTGTGGAACATACTTTACATCTAACAAACAGTTTGACGGTTTCATATCTCTATGCAAAATACCATTCTGATGTAAGTAATTGACTCCGTTTGCGACATCATGAAAGAACTTCCATATTTCAAAGGTACTAAGCCACTGTTTCCGTTTTGGTAACGTTTCATCTCCTACCTTTACAGCACGTCTTTTCTTCCGTTCTAATTCGACCTTTTCTTTCCAAGTAAGATTTTCCTCAATTGTGAAATTGCATTTGATTAAATCTTCCAAGTGCCCGCCATCACAATATTGCTGCAAAATAAAAACATATGGTACTTTCATATCTCTCCTGTCAGCCAATTTGGGGGTTGGGAAAAAAATTGAATTCAGATCGTCTAGCTCCCCCATTTCCAACCAAACATGATTATATCTAATTAAATTGTTCTCATTAGCTCCTGTAGTAGACAACTCGTACAAAATCAACACTTCATTTAAAACCTGCTGCAAAAATTCAAGTTGCCCGCCAATGTTAATTCTTTTAACTGCGTATGTTCCCAAAACGATATTGTTCAAAATATGATTGACTTTGTAAACCTGTGCGTGTGCTCCTGAACCAAGCGTATACGGGTCTATTTTCTTGAAAAACCGTTTAAAATATCCTTGATTGAATACCCCTTCAGGCAAAGAGTTATTAAGCGTCAGTTTGCACGTATGCTCCTCATTGGAAGGTAGTTTACCTAACAATTTGAAATAGTCGGTATGAATAAATGACTGTGATAAGTATTCCTGGGGTAATGATATATTGAAGAGGCCAGAGGAGGAATGCGAGCTGCTTCTCCTGGGCCCGGATTTATTGAATTCGTTCCATGTAAACCCACAGTTGGGACATTTTGTCATGCTTGTGGTATGGGGGAATTGATCATTGTTAAAGGCCTGTGATGGTCTCCTTGTTCGTTGACTCCCATTTGATTCTCCCCGTGCTTCGGATGCAACGGTGGATAGTAGCTTTATAGTGTTTTCACGAGGATCATGCACAACCACAATCCCATCATTAGGGTTGTGATAAAGTACATCCTTGTTATTATTGTAAGGAATAATCGACATGATTTTTATCTGTTATGCTGTAGATTCTTTCGTAACCGCCTAGGTGCAAACTATCACGAGAATTTTGAAGGGAGATGGAAAAAATTAAGTAAATAAATAGTTTGGTAGGGAGCAGGGCGAGGGGAATATTAGAACACAATATCGTCAGAATATGGGAAAATTAAGATCCCGCGTTGGAATTTCTACGAACATCCACAGAACTTCAACTCTTGCTGTGGGAACCTACACTTTGAATTTGTCAATACAGACTATTGATTTATAAATACATAGCACTCTATTTTAAGTTTCTTAAACGAACCATCAAATTTAGCAACTTGGTTTCCATTTCGTACTTTTCGTCACTTGTTATACATGCCAACTCAGCATCAGACTTTGTAGAAAGTAAATCAACCAAGTCCATCGGACTGTAAGACTTGCTAATTCCATTTGAACGGTATCCCACTGAATTTTCAAAGTCATCATCAATTTCTTTTTTGGATTTGATTTCTTCAAATTCTTTTAATGGCAAAAAATACGAAGGAGCCTCTTGTACCATCGAATATTGCTCCTCTTTCATTTTCTCTTTTTCTTCCTCTGTATCTTTCTTGTTGATATCATTGTTGGTTTCTAATATAGCTGAATTATCAGAATTCTTTAAATCAGGCGATGTAGTACATTCAATATCGAGTTCCTTGGCTGGTGGAATTTCACCATTCTCAGATTTTTCTTCACCATCAGTACTAACAATAGATTCTGCAAATGTTTTAGGGTCCAGAGAATTGTTATTAATGCTCGAAAAGTTACATGAATCAACTTGAATATTTTCTCCTTGTTGCCCATTGAAGTCCACATCAACTTTGCTCATTTTTAGTTCTCCCTGTTTATTCTCAAGTGCAATTTCATCGTCCAATGGTAGTGATTTTTCATTTGCATTCAACTGTGTTTTTGTAACCTTCAACCCATCTTCAGCAGAATTTGTGCTCTCACAAACTTTTGATCTCTTTGATGGGGCTAATGATTCCTCTGGATGCTCTCTCTTTCTTACAAGTGTTCCGTTGGAACTTCTTGATGACAGAACTTCTGGTTGCTCAATGATACCATTGCCATTTCCCTGTGAAACTGAACTCGTTTCTATGCCAGATATTTCATCATCATCTTTAGCGCTGGAGAAAGACTCTTGAACTTGTTCCTCTGGTTTCTTCTTCACAATTTTAACAATGAATTCTTGTTTAGGAGATACTGTCTCAATCGCTGATCTATTCTTAACTGGAGTAAGTTTAACAGTAAGACCAAGCCCTCCTTCATTACGTTGAATAACACTTTCAAATTCTTCTGTGGGCTGAACTTTAGATTCATCCTTAGCACATTCAGTATCAGTCACAATAATATCATTAACTTTGCAAACCTGTTCCACCTCTGGTAAATTGCTTTTAGAACTTATCTCAGTTGCAATATTTTTATTAACAGTATCCACAGTGTTGATATCCAGAATGGAAGTAGAAGAATCAGCTGACAATTCAGGTATGTTACTTTGATCATATTCGTTACTTTCACTAACATCTTGCTCCTTTTGTATATTTGAATCCACTTGTAAATCCAAAGAATTATCAGAGTCAGTTGGTACACTAGTTTCTTGTTCTTGGGATGATTTGTCGTCTGATTCCTGGCTTTTCTGTAAGTGATTGACAACTATCTTTCCATTAACAATGCACGGATTTCTTTTATCCAATTCAATTTTGAAATTAGGATATTTTGAATAATCATCCTGTATCAAGGTACTCACATCAATACCCAAGACCGAGTAGCAACCCAAAAGTAACCTGTCAACTAGCTCGTGATTTTCAGAATTTTTTAACTTGTATTCCAAATAATCCTTCAAGAGCAGACAGATTTTGAAGAGCGTTTCACCAGAATATTGCAACGAATTTGTATAAATCTGGTCCATCAATGGAAAAATCTCAGCTTCGAAGTCTTGTACTGTCAAAAGTTCTAATGTTGCAATGAAATTGCTTTTCATCATCTTTTCAATCAAATTTATGGTAAATTGAAAAATGTGCTTATTAGGAGCATTTTTCAACAATAATAAAAGAAAGATGACGATAGAATAGTTCCAGGAAGTAATATTCAAGTTTTCAAAACAATTTAACATTTTTTCTGAATCAGACACAACGACAATTGTTTGAATTAACTTCTTGACAAATGTCTCAAACCCTGTATCAAAATATTGACAAATCTCCCCATACAATCCTAATTCTTCACTGGATAATTCCACTGTTCGTTTGGCAAGAATATCAGAAATTACAGCTTTAACATCTTCCATTTTAAGACCCAGCTGTACATAATCAGCAATAAATACAAGAATTTTTTTATGAGAAAGTGACTGAGTTATTAACTGAAAAATCTCCAAGTACTTTTCTTTCGACAAACTCTTTGAACAATTAGCAAGCACAGGAAGATAGATGTTATTACTTGTATCAATCTCATCTTGCTTATTTGCTCTCCTCACCAATAAAGACGATGTAAAAGTGTCATGTAAGTTTACAATTAATTTGATAGCCAAATCATGTGAAAGCGTATTTGTCTTGAAAAGGTGACTCAAGACGATAGGAATATTATCAATAATGTCAAATGTAGTAGGGGAAACCAGTGCCTCGTTTTTAACTATCGGTTTTATGCTTGCCAAAAAGGCAATAAAAAACCCAATTTTATCTTCCACATGCAAGTTTTCCAGAAGAAATATTAATATCATATTCTGCATTATTTTATCAAACTTGGAATAGATCCACCTGGGCGGCAACGAATTTACTTCATTAATTGAAACAGGCTCGTTCGACAAACAGCGCACCTCATTGAAGTTTCTCTCATTCACCGGTGTAGCAGATTTAATCAATTTAGACAAAACCGCAAAGCCTAATTGGCTCATACGGGCGTTAGAAGCATCCTTTTTAAAGTAAAAGTTAATAAATACAAATTGGAAGACTTTATCCCAAAGGATATGCAAGTATTTCGTGCGCAGTTTTATAACAAGGGGATTAATTGTTGAATATAATATGGCAACAAATAGATTGTGTAATGTGTCAATAACTTCATCCTCCATTTCCGCAGCATTGAAACTACCAAACAAATAGGTGAGAAGCTTCACTTTTGGCTTCATGACAGTCGTGATTTGTTGTTGTTTGTCTTTAATATTTGAATGGCCCATTACTGGATCCAATGTTTTCCTTATTTCATCCAAATCATTTCTGCACAAATTAAAAATTATCGCTTTCCAACAACTCAAAGCTAACACTCTAGCTTGAGGTACCTGCGAGTTGAAACAAAGTTTTGTGATTTACAACCATTTACTCAAATGTTCCCACCTTTCAAAGGATTCCCCTGAATACCCAACGAGCACCGTTAATGCAACCCAAATATCCATGGCCTCTTTAAATTGGCCATCGTGAATTAGTTCCAGAAGCTTCGACAAGACTATATCTACCACCTTCTGGCTCTGAGAATCGTTGGAATCTGAATCTATTACAATCGATTCACTGCTTGACATCGATTTGATATTAAAAGAAAAGGGAGAAGACAAAAACAATTTTACATAAGCTCTTGTTTTCCGGTTATCTAGAAAAGCCTTAGCCACCTCTAACAAACAATGAACCCCGACGGAAAAGCATTTCAAGTAAAACGGTGAACCAACTTCACAAATATTTAATAATAACATTCCAAACCAATGGGAGATATTTTTGGCCATTATACCGGGGAAAAGATTCACAAAATTCTTAAAACACATAAATTGCTCCGACACCAATGATGAACTTGGGAACCTTTTCATATTGATCAATGCAAATAACATCTTCTCAGCCAAATCACCAGTTTCAAATAATGCCTTCTTTTTTTTGGCACTTAGCTTGCATTCTTTCATGATTACTAAATATGCAGATATGATCGCCTTCGACGCCTTTGGATGTGTAAGCATTACACACGCATGATGATATAGCCAGTCGATGTTGTGGAGCGATATTAGTTTGTTAAGTTCCTGATCTAAAATAAAATAGCTCATTAATTTGGTTGCTTGGTTAACTATTCTTATACGAAATGGATCATTTTTTGTAGGGGATCTATTCTCTTTGTCTTTGTTATCGTCGAACAACGAATCCTCTGTTGCCTCGATATCCTTTATTATCTGACCAGCTAGTAATGCAACATACAGGCTTTCTCGCTGTTTCTTTGTAGGACTATTATTTTTAAGTGGACTCGGAGTGGATCGATTTTTACGTGGACTGGCTAGCACAGAATCTTCCAAAGTGGAGCTAAACAACTTGACAGCACCAGAACCAGAGTTTGTTTTATATACACCGTTCAATGTGGCATATACCTCAAACCTCTTATCAAAAGACGCATCCTGCAATACAGTTATACACCCTTCAATCAAATGGTACAAATCTGGTGAATTTGGGGGCAACTGAACAATAGTTCCCTGTAGCCAAAAATCAGGGTTTTTGGGACCATATGACACATTTTCATTTGCTTTCCGCCATAATGAAGTGTTACTCGGATCGACTAACCTATTTTGAAATTCAGAGTTGCATGATTTTAGGATCGAACGACCAGAAGAATGGTTTCGGTCTGGTGTGCTAGGGATGTCTGATATTAGGTCATCTGAAAATGCAACGCTTTTCTTGGTTTTGATTGGAGATGAGGAAAGTATATTTTTGGTAGGAGTCGAATTGTTCAGGCGCCTATCTATTTGCTTTATAGGTGAGGAATTCAAAAAGCCCGCTATCTCTTCTGACATTTGAGTATCAACACCAATGTCATCTTCAATTTTTTGCGTCCGTGAAGGACTGTTTTTATTCTCCTGTGATAGTTTTCTTGCTGATCTTCTTCTCCTCATCGTGACAATAGGTGATTGTTTCTTCGAAAGCAGCGCTAATTTCGTTTCCTTCAGGAGCTTCTTTCTTTTTGGTGGCATATTCAACAGTCTCAAGTAATTTAATTCTTCGTTTGCATACAAAAAGAAAAGGCTATTGCAATTTTTAACAAAATCAAGGAAACCCAATAAAAATAAAAATATCAACTGCAGGTATCTATAAGTCGACTTTTTTTCTTTACAAACGGTGGTGGTCGTTTTTGATCCGTGTGTAAAAATTCTGGATGATCTGGTTCCAAGGAGAAAAGGTTTCAGGATTGAAGAGTAATTTTTTTTTGTGCAAATAAAAAAAATTCAAATGAAGCGCGTCTCGCATTTGGTAGCATATATACACTTTCTACTACTAAATATTGCTTTCTACATATGTTTTGCATTGTACTGCCATTTTAATATACATGCATACAGACGCTCTTCAGACGACGCATCCAACGGCATTAAATATCATGCTACTTGATGTCCACATCAACTGCATCATGATTTTCACCATCACTGTCCGCGCTGGCATCATTGGCTTCACTAATCACATGATTTTGAGGATCCTTTTCGGATACATCATCAGAATTTTCACTATTAATTTGTTCATCTAACCTTATTTTCTTTTCTTCAGGTGAATCATCATCCACAGACTCAGTCAAAGTTCTTTTTTGAGATTTAGCAATACCTTCTGAATCGTCTTCCTTTGTTTCATTATCAGCATTTCTTTCTTGATCTGAAACTGCCTTAGCTCGTAAAGCTTGGGTGGCTTTCAACCAGTCAGATGACCTTTGATCTCTTAATACTCTCCATGTAAGTAATGATTTCTTTTCCAAAAGCTCATTTCTATTGTTGACGTCAGTTGTCTGTGAAAGTTCGTTGTCTATAGTGTCAATTTCAAATTTGGAATCATTGATTGAAAACACATCAGCGCGTTCTATTTGAGATAACCCCCGTTGAATTTTCATCTTTCTAGTAACCTGAGGAGTCACAAAGGTATTGAAATACTTTTTATCTTTATATGGGTAAATGCTCTTGAACGTGTCCTCCGTGTTATGAATATCGTCCGACGTTAAGTTCTTATCGAAAAAAAACGACTTGTTAGTTTTAGAGTTTTTTCCATAAGTAAGCCAACTCCACCAATTCTTTTCCGATATTGTTAAATGTTGAAGTAGAAACAACCAATGTGGATCAGTCGCCCTAAGAGTATGCATTATATCTTTTTTCACATTACCAAAAGATGATACAATATCATCGGGCAAAACACCATCCACGAAATGTTTGATATTAGGAGGTGCATGTATTGAACTCAAAAACTGGTTTTTATTTTTAACTGATAACTCTGAAAAAAAATGTGCAACAACATAAATCAGCTGAATGCATTGCATTCTCGCCACAGGCTTTCTCATTATTTCATTCAACATCTGAGCATCTTCCGCTTGTTGTTTTCTATCATTTTCTTGAAACAACGAAATAAAGTAGTTCTCAGGAACGTATGACGATTTAGAAAACTTCTCTGTCAAATAATCTTTCTCAGCTTCCGATTTCGGTGGTAAAATAAGAAACTGGTCCCATGATGGATGTGAAGATCTGAAAATATTTTCTTGTATTAATAATTCTTTACTTACCTTCTCAACTTTCCCAACAAGTACTCTTAATTTTTTTTGGTTTTCTCTTTTCAAATATTGCAATGGATTGTTGAAAAGTTTCTGTATCTCAAGAAGATCTTCCAAATAAGGATCCTTAGTTTGGATACTAGATGAAGCTCTATCGGAAACATGAAAATACTTGTTTAATCCTGTATTGTCTTCAAAGTTTAAAATGCTTGTTATAAAAAACCTCACTCTAGCCTGAAACCGGTCGTTGAAACTATCCTTTTTATATGAGTCTCTCTGTCCTTCTTTATTTTTCACAATCAAATTATCAGTCAAATGGTTGCACATCTCCAACAATGACATTCTCTCGGAAGGTGTATTTTGATATAACTTTTTCAAAATAATGGGAACCCTTGTCTCCAAATAGGACCAAAATTTCTCGATAACCGCCGTTGAGATAAGAAACAATTGTTTTGTAATTTTCAGAATACTATCATAATAAACTTGCTTAAAAATTGGATCAACATTAAGAAACAATGACACTTCAAAGTCCAAAATCAATGCAATTGCATTAAAAAACTTTGCCTCTTCGGCCATATCAGATTCTACAAATACTTGAACTCTTGAATTGATCACATTTAAAAAGGTGGATGTAACAACAAATTCTTTACACTTATTAGCAATGTTGGTATTGTGGTTCTCAATTTGGGACTTAACTTGGTCTGTTGCATTATCGTCTGGTGATAATTTATAATCTAAATCTATATCATCCAATAAATTTTTGAATTGTATGTTCCCGTTGTTGAACAAAGAGTCATCTGGAATTTCCATTAAATAGTCTCTATCGCTATTTTGTAAAATGTCTTCGACTGTAGTTTGAACTTCATCAAAAAATGAGTTGATGCAGTCATTGAAATTCCCATTCACCGCCATCTTCGCTACCTGGTTGTTTTTGGTTCTTTGTTTTCAGTAGGAATAAAGAAAAAAAACAACAACAAAAATAAAAAGTTGAGACAATTCCATCAAAACAAATCACTATGAACACTTTTTTTTTTCCTCTTCTACTTCTCGTCCCATTTGTAGTTCAACTTTGAACATCGTCTTCTAACTATTAACATTTTGATTATAACCAAAAATTATTTACTATTTACAATCTATACTTTAAATAGTTACCAATCAAATTTCTTTGATCTGTTTTTTTTCTTATCAGATTGCTTTTTTTTGTTAAATTTTTTACGTTCCTTATAGTCCTCTTCCAATTCTTGCCATTTTTCTTTATCCTCTTGACTTACTTCACTTGCAAAGTATACTTTTGATTTGATTTCTTCTACAAGTCTTTGAAAACATAGCTCGGTATTGTGTTCCCTATTACGACTAGTGTCACTTTGTATTAACAACCCACCTCCTTTGGTCTCATAGCGTATGCCCTTGCTTTTTAGTTGTGCTTGAATTGGTTGAGGAATCCAAAAGCAAATGCGAGGGTCCAACCACAACCCCGGCTCTAGTGATACCGTTGCCTTTGACGATGTCTTATTGACTTTTTGCCCACCGGGCCCTGATGATCTACTATATGAAATATCAAACAAGTGTGTAGGAATTTGGGTGTGTGTGAAGGATTCTAGCCATTTCTTTGATTTGTCGATTTCATCTTTAGAAAACAGATCATTGGTTGAATAGAATCTTAAACGATACGGATATAGTTTAAGAAATTCACTTGGCAAAAAAGATTTGATCCCATTACAAGTATTGGTGACTCTAAACATGTTGCAAAATGGAAGAAAAAAAAAAGGACATCTACATCAAAGAGTTTGGGATTTATTTGATTGGAAAATTGAAAATTCTCGCTATTGTTTTGGCATAAAAAATTTTTTTTTCTGGGGATTATTATTCTCCTTTTGTATTTATCATTCGCTATAATAGTAGTATGAACTTACAGCAATGGGATAATTTTAAGCTTCTTCCAAGACTTTTTGTGCAGCAGATACATCGACAGAGGTGTTGTCTGGCTCAACAAAGCTTTTGACGACTTTACCATCTTCAATGATTAAAGCGTATCTTTTAGATCTCTCGTTACCAAATGCTTTTCTGGCATCAAACAACAAGTCGAGCTCCTTTGTAAAAGCACCAGTGGAATCAGCGAAAAATCTTATTTGTTGACCAGCTACCGATTCCAATAATTGCTCACCCCAAGCTTTTGTCACGAATGGGTCATTAACAGCAACGACAAAGAATCTTTGGTAGCCTTTGTCATTGAAGGCACGAATATTTTTAATATATCCAGGAACATGTGAAGCTGAACATGCTGGGGAGAAAGCTCCTGGAACACCAATTAAAATTGTCTTTCCGGAAGCAGTTTCTTCAGCAAGATTAATGTCATTACCTGGAGAACCTTCGAAAACTGGAGTTGCAGGAACCTTATCACCAATGGAAACATAAGTTCTGAGTGCATTTCTGACTGTAAATCTCAATTGAGATTTTGGAACTGCTCTGGTGAATGAAAACATTATTGAAGAATCGATTGGTTGGTTTTCTCTACCATAAAAGAAAATAGCAACCAATTAATAGATTTCTACTGTGGCGAATAAAATATTAGAAACCACCGCTTTGCTTGTGTAAGAGGGTGTGTACAGATCACCAAAAAAAAAAATAATGAGCTTCAAAAATCAAAGGCTGGCTAATGACAATTTTCACCACAACAAATAATATTAAACTGACAATTTAAAACGATTAATGCAATGGGGTCAAAGGTAAGGAACGCATCAGATATTAAACAAGAACAGATAACAAGGGATGAAGCTCTTAGGTTGTACACGAACACGCTAAATTTCAATGTCATTAGCCGATATGACCCTGCTATTAAACAGTTGTTGTGCAACACTTCTCATTGTGTCTTGTACAATTTCAATGACGAAACTGAAGAGTGGGTGAAGTCAGATTTTCAAGGAACATTAGCACTTTATGTTCGAGATTTTAAAGTTCCATCCACTGCAACTGCACCAAGCTATAGAGATTTGCAAAACCTTTTCTGTTATGGACTCATACTTTTGAATAGAAACAACCCAGAATGTTTTTCATTGGGTTTATTACCAAACAAAATCAGCAGTCAGTTTTTTCCAAATGGTTTAGATGACTCTTCGATTCTGGAAATGGACGTTGAATTGAATGACAACTTAATCATAATAAGAAATCTTTTAGGTGAAATATACGGTTTATGGGTGTTTAATGAAAGCGATAGAATCAAACTATTTAAATCAATAGAGTTCTGTCTTAACACAGAGGCAAGCTTAAGCTGAATTATATATAGCCCATAAATAAATACTGTTATCAAAGTAATTTTTATTGTAAGAAGTTCCTCTAATAACTTACCAAACTGACGCAGATTAGATTTTGTATTCTGGAAGATAGATTTTTTTTTCGAGACTCTTTTTTTTTTTCGTTGCAAGATACATGTATTCTACAAATAAACGAAACACAACAACTCCAAATACAAGTGGTGCATTTGACTACTAGAATATTGATCCAATCAATCACTGATTACGAAGTTGTTATCTTATTTTCAAGATATAATCATTCAGCTGAGTTTTTTTTTTTAGAATTTCATTAAAGTTAGAAGACACAATTGTGAAAAAAGAGCTTTAGTCAATCATAAACAAATAGTCATATTAAATAGATTCATTAAGACTACCTTTGACATTACACTATGATAAAATCTGAAGTTTTGAGTGGATCTGCATCCAAAACTGTGGGAAACTCTATATCTAATGGTACAACAGTACTGACTCAGAATCAGGGTGGAAAACAGAATCTAATCCGTCAGCAGCAGCAGCAGCAGCAACTCAAACACAGAACTGCTCTTCAAAATTACCATTTTGCCTCAACTTCGGAAGAGATCTTAAAAAAATACTCCAAATATCCAGCATCCATGAGTTTACATATTTTTGAAACGCATTACAGATTTAACAATTCTCAAGATTCCCAAGTAATTCCCAAGGATTCGCCCATGATTAAAGATTTTATGAAGCATGTTTTGAAAGAGCAAATTCCCGTTGAAATGTGTGAATTAATCAAAGATTTTGCTATTAGACCGTATGATGGATGCATAATATTACAAGTTTATGATCACAGAAATATGGTTAAAACAGCTGTTTTACAGAACAGATCAACATCGTCTCCATCCAAAGATCAAGACAAAAAGCAACAAATGGTTGTTTCAAAGCCCCGGACATATAGAACTTTGTTGAGACCAACTTCCCTTTCTATTTATTACGATTTACTTTATCATACAGACTCGGCACTCCATCGATTCACTGATTATTTATCTTTACAAATGGAGTCTGAGATTTTGACAGCAACAAATAGAGAGTTAAATTTATCAGTTCCTTTGAATCCTTATAATTACGATCACCTTAGACCTGAACCTGAACCTTCTGGCGATATGTCTCAAAACAGTGACGAAGAGATTGACCAAGTTAAATTTCAACACAGAGATGCAGTTGAACAACCTCGTCGTAAAATTCATCAAGACGAAATGGTGTTGCACAAATCTTCGGAATACGAAGAACTTATGTTGCTATTATCTAACAAACATAAACGTCCAGATGATTGTCTGGATAAACGACTCGTGGTTGTAAGTACTTCGGCATTGCCAGGTTCTTCGCTAACTGGAACCTCTAATACATCAACAGGAACAGCGGCTGCAACACCTACACCTACAAGTACAACTACATCAGCTGCTTCTCAGTCTTCAAAACAAACTACTGCTGACGGGGCATCGACAACGGATACCAAAGGCAAGAAAGGAGACAAAGCAAATGGCACCAGTGCAAATCAAGCACTGGCATCGCCCACTTCTGTTCACCCTCCTATTCCGACCATACCACAAAATCTGGTTAGAGCTACTGGACAGTTCATGAGGTTGAGATTAATAGAGGAAATAAGAAAGAAAAGAGAACTTGAGAAGTTGCAACAAGAAGCAAAGATTCAGGCCCAGGCAAATGCCATTCAAAGTGATCTGGTACCACCCAGTCAACAATTGGCTCCTCAGAATACCATAAACTCGCCTGTTGTCACTGAACCGACAAAGCGTTCATCTCCAGCTGCTCAGAATCAACCTGCGCCAAAAAGAGCGAAGAAAGAGACAAAAAAACAATTACAAGCCAAAGCACAAGCTCAAGCAAAAGCCCAGGCACAAGCAAAAGCAAAAGTACAAACCGAAACTCCAGGTCCGACTCCTGTCCAGGGACAAAATTCATTGTCGGGTCCACTGGTGGTTAATGGGTCTAATGTTACAAGTACAGCAAATACACCCACGATGAATAATCAAAGTGCTCTTCAACAACCTTCCCAAGCACTGCAACCGCAAATTGGAAGTTTGAATAACAATCAACAGTCACAATCACAGCAACAACAACAGAAAAATCCCCAACAGACTCTTCAGCAACAGCAGCAACAACAGATATTCCAGAATTCATTGACACCTGAAGAACAAAAAGTGTATAAGCAAATCCAACAGAATATGGCTACACTTGCAATGATGGGCCAATCTGGAGTTACCCCTACGGGCCAACAATTGACACCACAACAAAAACAACAAGCAATTCAACAAGCGAAGAACTTACAACAGCAATTATTTCAACGATTCCCGCTTTATTTTCAACGAATGAAACAGTTGCAGCTAATTCACCAAAAGAGAAGATTACAGCAGCAGCAGCAACAGCAACAACAGCAAGCCTCTAATTCCTCCGGTGGTAATCAAAATAATTCATCGAATCAAGCCGCCCCCCAAACTCAACAATTTAATCAAGCATTGCCATCTACGTCAGAGCAGTCCAAACCTGTTACGACATCGCCAGAAGTTAAAAAGAAAAGAACCTATCAGAAGAAGAAAAATGCGCCTGCTAATTGATGTAACTTATAGAAGTTTGCCTTTGTATTTTATGCTTATGATTCAGCAAACACTATGAAATTTTTTGATTAGTTTTTTAGATGTAAATATATCTTGCCATTAATAAATACTAAATCTGAAAAGAACGGTAATATTTATTGAACTGAAACAACTAAAACAAAATAGGAAACTAAATAATCAAGGAACTACATATTTAAAATTCCAAAACTGGAATAAACAAAAGACACCAAATGTGGGAATAATAAAACGGTTTCAATCCAAGCTGTGAATACAACTAAACCATAGAGTAAAAGTGAAAATAAAATAAAAATCAAGAGAGTTAGAATTAAAAAAAAAACAACCAATAGTGAAATCCAAACCAATATATGCTAGTGTTGAGCATAAAACCAAAACTGAAAAAAGCCAATAAACCAACTAAGTTTTACTGATAATAAATTCAAAAAAAAAAAAATAACAATAACAAAAATTCCATGAAAACCTTTAAATAATTGAAATCTGATATCCTTGAATGATATAATTACTCCAAAAATACTGTAAAATTAACTTTCCTCATTCGCAATAGAACTACCATAAATTCCAAGTGCTGCAATTGTTGCAAAAACATAAAATAAACCTTTACCAACCTCTTTCGTAATTGTTTTCCACTTGGACTCAGTACTTGCATGTTTTTTCCTTGGAGGTTGATTCGAAAATTCACAATCAGAATATTCTATAGGTGTATGACGTCCAAATTCATCAAAGCTATCAAGTTCGTCAAATCTTCTTTTCCTGGATAAGCAAAAGTTACGGGGAAAACTAATTTCATTGAAGCTCGACTGATCTTGAGACGTGATTTCATCAAAATCGTCCCTGAGATCTATTGAACTGGAGTCGACCAGTTTATTATCTTCAGCAATTTTGATATCATCTACCTCATCGCAATTGCTACCAAAAAGGGTGGACTCGGTATCCAGTTCACTTTCTGAATCACTGTCAGCGTCATCATGCTTATCGAGCAAATTATAGTACTTTGAGCCACGATCATCTTTCCATAATCTGTAGCAAACGGGATAGAATGGTTCGTGGTTTCCACTGTTGCTATTATCACCTTCAGTTTGATCACAATCACCACATTCCCCTTCTGACAGTTCACTTTCATCAGATGAAATGCTAATTTCATCTTGTTTATTTTTAATATCATTCACGGTAACTGAATCGGAAGATTCATCACTCGAACCATCGTTTGATAGTTCAGAATCTAAGGATTCTCCACTAGAGTCATTATCTGATATTTCATCTGAAACTTGTTCTTTCCAATTGAATTCGGTTTTCTCAGGGATCTCATTAACATCGGACTCGTCATCCTCGTACTCCGAAGATGGAACTTCTACAATCATTTTTGAAGCATGGCTTTCAACTCGATTTGTAGGTGTTAATTCTTCAACAGAAGCGCTTCTTGACAAAGTTTTTTGAGTTTTGCCATCCCCGATACAATCAGACTCGGTAATTTTGTTTTCCTTGGAGTGGGTTTGTTTTCCAGAAACTAATTCGTCATCTGATATATCAATTTCAATGATTTGGTCATCTGAGATGTGTCCATTAGAGCACACGCTGTCAATTTTCGTAACTGGATTGGAAACAATATCAATATCAACTACTTCCACCTCATTATCACTCGATTCAGTATCGTCGGGAATCTCTTCTACATTGATCAAAGATTTTGTATGGTCTGTAAGAATAGATTTTAAGCCAGTTTTAGCATCAATTGTAGCCCGAGCTTCTTCCCTTTCAATTGGAACAAGTTTTAAAACCGAATCCTTGATCTCTATTCTAAAATTTAAGACAATGGTAGGATTATCAAACTTGCTTATGGGGATCGATCTTATTTCTTTGTCGGTTGAATTGGCAGAAACAAATTCTTGGGTAATTTTCTTAATCTGCAGAGACGTCTTGGACATTATTAATCCAACGGTGTCATTGGTATTCAACAAATGTTCAACACCAGCAATCAACACCTTCTCGTTATTGAGTACGGTTCCAAATGTAGAGTTTGCATCTTGGATATAAAACCCCTGTTGCTGATCATATCTAATCTTAGCGTGTTCCTTTGATAAGTGGTTGTTTTTGAAATAAAAATTCGTCAATTTAGCAAATCTACCCTCGTGTTTATCTGAAGCTCTTTTAATACTTACAGATTGACCATCTTGGAACGATACAACACGTTCATCTGAAGTCAAGGGACAATATGATATAAAACTAGAATCATTGATATGTGTTGCCTTTTTGACAGGCTCCTGCTTCACTTTTGAATTGAACATAGCTTTTAGATAATATTAAAGATGAAAAGATTTGAAATAAAACTCCAAGAACTTTAAATAAAAAGAAGACAAAAAAATAGGAGGAGGAGGAAGAATAGAGAAGGATTTTTATTTTGTAAAAGAAAGGAAAGAAAAAAAAATAGGGAAAACTGTGGTTAGTAGTTGATAAGTATAGTTAGGGCCAAGGGGGGGAGTGTGTGTGTGCGTTTCTCAGTTTTGTACAACTTTTTTTTTAGTCTGAATCACTACTTAGTATTATTGTCACTACACATATAATGAAACTAGTGGATTTGTTTGTGCGGATTAGATTGACAATAAAGTGAGAAGAAAATCCCTTGATTGCAACTCACTCTATCAAAGTGACATTCCTCCAATATAGAAGATGAACTTAAAAAGCAATACCATCAACTATGTATTGGTTGAATCCAAATACTGTCTTTACATTTGTCTTTCACTGGTATTTTTGATCAAATATTTCTAATTCTAGACTTAGGAGTTTATCATAGATTTTTTGTATTGTATAATTATAGGGTGGTCATTGATTTTTTTTTTTTTTTCTTTCGAGCCTTGAGTTATCTCAAACAATATGTTAACTTAACTTAACTGATAAGAAGGCAAAAAAAATAAAAGAAGAGGAAACGTCATGTTTCACTAAAAGAATAGCACTTCTATTCTGTCTATACTAATCTCGCCAGTTTGGTCTACATATTTACTTCGGGAGAGTTCAGCTGACTAACAATGCAAAGAGCTGAAAGTTGTATGGATATCATAGTCAGTCTTTTCAACTTATGCGACATTTTCTTAATCTTGTATTTGCACCCTCGTTACTTACTAAAAGAAAGTTTATTCATGTAGTTGATACTATTGGATGGATAAGTCACAGTTTTCTCAGAACCAGTAAGATTTGTTATTCATAACTTTGCAACTATATTTGGAAACAAAACGTGTCACGTGACTCTCTATGTACAATCTCTTTTCCTTTGCTTTTTTTCAATTCTTTTTTTTTTCTCTTTCTTTATTTCGTTGTTGTTCAATTGGTCACTTACAATAATCCCCACTAACACTCGATATACACCAAGAACTAGATTGTTTGTCTGTTTTAAAAGATTGTATGCGAAAACAACATTACTGGGCCTTACGCGATCATCATGTCATCATCACAAGAATTATACACATCTCTTTCAAGGCGACCTCCGCAACAACCTCTAAATGACAAAATGAGACATGGGTTTGACATTGATTACAATTCTGAAAAATTCTTAAATTCATTAGCAAACACTTTTTACATATATTTCGATGATAAACGTCAAAACACAAATGGGAACCCATTGACAGAAGAAATGAAGCAGTCCGCTGAATACTTTAAGAACTATCAACCTATATCCGATTGGAAAGTCATGAAAGAGCGACAAAAGACCATCAATGCAATATTAGTGCTATGCTTAAATTTGGGTGTAGCACCACCGGATGTAATAAAACCTTCACCATGTGCTAGATTTGAGTCATGGTGTGATCCGACAACTTTTAATGATACCAAGAAAGCAATAGAAAATATTGGGAAAAACCTTCAGACACAATACGAAAACATTTCATCGAAAACAAGGTACCGCCAGTCATTAGACCCCTGTGTTGAGGACGTAAAGAGGTTTTGCAATACTCAAAGAAGAAATGCGAAAGATGAAAGGATCTTGTTTCACTATAACGGTCATGGTGTACCTAAACCAACCGCTAGTGGAGAAATATGGGTCTTTAATAGAAATTACACCCAATACATTCCTATATCATTGTATGACTTGCAGACATGGCTAGGTGCCCCCGTGATATTTGTCTATGACTGTAATAGTGCTGGGAATATAGTTCACAATTTCAAAAAGTTTGTTCAAAAGCGTATAGATGATGATAACGACGGGAACCACGATCAAAGTGCACCTTCGCCCACTTCGGCCTATCTTGATTGCATACAGTTGGCAGCTTGTAAAAGTAATGAATTGTTACCTATGAGTCCTGATCTACCAGCTGATTTGTTTACATGCTGTTTAACAAGTCCTATAGATGTAAGTATAAGGTGGTTTATTATTCAAAGCTCTTTGAAAAAAGGGTACTATGACGCATTACCTAGAAACTCAATAGGGAATATTATTATTCCTGGTAATTTAAATGATAGGAGAACGCCATTGGGGGAATTGAATTGGATATTTACCGCTATTACAGATACAATTGCATGGACCTCTTTGACTAGACCCATCTTTAAGCGTTTATTCAGACAAGATTTGATAGTTGCTGCATTGTTCAGAAATTTTTTATTAGCTAAAAGAATCATGCCACATTTGAACTGTAATCCAATAAGTGATCCACCGTTGCCTGATTCGGTTAGGTTTCATCCAATTTGGGATTCGTGGGATTTAGCCATAGACCAAGTTCTTTCCAGATTATTGAAAAGTGCCAAAGAAGAAACAGTTACAATGCCACTTGCAGGTAACATTCAAAATGGCTCCACTAAAGGAGATTCTGTGTCTTCTGCCCAACAACAACAAGCCAATGGGTCTCAATCGGCGGCATTATTTCCAAATTTGGGAAATGTTCAGTACACTACATTCTTTGAGCAGCAATTGACAGCATTTGAGATTTGGCTCAAATTTGAAGGTCCATCGTCGAAAACGCCGCCTGAACAATTACCAATTGTTTTGCAAGTATTATTATCACAAGTGCATAGGTTAAGAGCATTAATTCTATTATCTCAATTTTTAGATCTTGGCCCATGGGCAGTCTATTTATCATTGTCTATTGGTATCTTTCCATACGTTTTGCGTTTATTGCAGAGTCCTGCACAAGAATTGAAGCCGGTGTTGATTTTCATTTGGGCCAGAATAATGGCAGTTGATTACAAGGGTACTCAACAAGAGTTATGCAAGGATAAGGGATACAATTATTTTTACTCGATCCTAAATTCGCCGCCAATAAATCATGTGGGGGTGAATGGTAATGTAGCTACTACTAACACGGGTACTATGTTGATTAATGATGATCATAAAGCAATGAGTGCATTTATTTTGACCTTGTTTATCAAGGACTTTAAAAATGGGCAAAGGTTGTGTTTTTCTTCAGAAATTGTTACCAATTGTCTAAAATTTATACAAACCAGTGATAATCCGTTACTTAGACAATGGTGTAATCTATTATTATCGCAATTGTGGAATAGACATCCTGAAGGTAAATGGGTGATTTATAAAAACAATTATATCACCAAATTGTTGAATTTGATTGATGATCCGATACCTGAGGTGAGGACGTCGATTCTTGTTGCGTTGACCACTTATCTTTCTGACCCTCCTCATTTGGCTCCTCAGCAACCAACTAACCCTGTTGCTGTCAACACCAATGATTTAAGAAAAGATGAAATTAGACAACAAGATTTGAAATTAGCGAATACAGTGCTTGGTCTTTTGGGTGATGGCTCGCCTATTGTTCGAAAAGAGTTGGTATTTTTCATTAATAAATTTGTTCAAACATATGCAAAATTCTTTTTAGTTGTTGCATTTAACCAGTTGCAAGAAGAAATTGTATTGATTGAAAATCCTAATTATTTGAATGATTTCAGGAAAAGGTCACCTGCGTATGGGTCAATATTCAGTTCAGTCTGGAAAGCATTATTGATATTGTCAGAAGATCCACACTGTGAGGTGAAGCAATTGGCTGAAACCTTGATAGATTATGTCATGGTACAGTTGAACGAAAGTGAGTTATCAGGCTTGGTAAAAGAGATGCAAGATTATTTGTTAAGCAAATCAACTATCAACATCAGTGAAAGTTTCAAGCCAACCAAACCGGTTGTTAATAGGCAATTGGGTGAAAAACGATTAGTCTCAAGTGCCTCTATTGGTAATAGACGAAATACTTTGTTAATCGATGGATCGTCACTAACAACCCGATCAGCTTCTGCTAACAATATCACTAGCAACAGTAACAATAGAAACATTAAAGGTAATATGGATGATTCAGATGCTGAGTCCATTACATCAAAGATTAAAAATTTGTCCGTTTCAAAGCTTTTCAAAAGTTTCCACATTACCGAAGAAAACGATTTGAATAGTTTCACAAGAATCTTGAATCCAGGTCCAGTTCAATCAAATTATGGAAGTGAATATATACCGAAAACTGCATTTTTTAAGAAAAGGGATTTGTCAAAGACTCCTGAATTGCCATTTGAATCTGGGTTTTTCGAGTATAGTTGTGAATATTTTCAGGAACCGCAAATGTCGAAAAATGAAATTGATGAACCAGGTTCTAAAGAGTACGTAAAACGTTTATGGCGAAGAAATAGAAATGAATCTATTATTCAAGAAACTCAACCACAAAAGGAGATGGCTTTAAGGGGAGAATGGAATAAAGATATTCAGATCCTTAACAATATAACGCAACCAAAATGTATAAAGTTTACACAATTTGAAAAAATATTAGTTGCAAGTGATGAGAAAGATAATATGACCGTTTGGGATTGGGGAAATGGTCAAATTGTCAAAAAATTTTCAAACGGTAATCCTTTTGGGACAAAAATTACTGACATAAAGTTTCTAAATGAAGATGATTCACCGTTATTGTTGACTGGTTCTTCTGATGGTGTGATTAAGATTTATAAGAATTTCCATAATTATGAGAACAGTGATTCTAATGACAAAGACGAAGATGGCTTCAATGAAGAAAAACGAGTTGAGCTAGTTACTGGATGGAGAGCGTTGACTGACTTATTGTTGACTTCGAAAAGTACGGGTTTGGTATCAGAATGGCAGCAATCAAGAGGTTCGTTACTAGTAAGTGGTGACGTTAAAATAATTAGAATATGGGATGCTCCACGTGAGTTGTGTTTACTGGATATCCCAGCGCGATCGTCGTCTTCGATCACATCATTGACTTCTGATCAAGTGGCGGGTGATATTTTCATTGCTGGCTTTGATGATGGTAGTATCCGAGTTTATGATACCAGACTAGATTCTCGTGAATCCATGGTCATGACATGGAAACCAAGCAAACAACACCCTGGTTTACAACAATCAAACTATACAGGTTTGGGGTCTATTAGAAATGTCCACATGCAGCGAGGTGGATTTAGGGAGTTGATAAGTGGTTCCTCGGACGGGATTGTAAACATATGGGATCTCAGATTACAAGACCCCGTTTTGACCTATGCCACTCAAAACAAATCTATGCGGACTATGGATGTCCATGAACATGCTCCAATATTGATGACTGGTCTTAAAACTGTGGATATATGGTCCACAGCAGGTGAATGCTTGACAACATTGAATAATCCAAATGGATCCTCTGGTAGATCACTTAATTATTTGTCAAGTACTACATTCCATCCTCATAGAATGATGCTTGCAACGAACTATAACCAAAATAGCCATATCAATTTATATACTTGTAACGATACAGTTGTTGAATATTGATGGAATTATAGCTGTATAGGGGAAAAGAACAAAACTAGTCATGATGATATTAAGTTTCATTGTAAGTTCGCTTGTCTATGCCGCGTGTACCTCTTCTTTTTTTTTTCTGTGGTGTTCGGTCTCTTCGTTTAAATTATACCTTTTTATTTTTGTGTAAGATTTCTTATTCCCTAAACTCGGGAAAGAGAAAGAATGTACGATATGACAACTTTTACATATTGGAGAGGGTGATATAGCACACTGAGCGTCTTTACTGGAGGGTACTCCGTTTATATATGACTGATCCAAGTATGCTTTAGGTTTGTAAGGGTTGTGGCCAATACTACTAGGTTGTAAAACGTGTAAATTGCTATTTATCGTTGAGGAATGACTGCAAATGACCAAAACACATGAGAAGTTTCTTATTCCTTTCTTGAAAAACCTATGTGTTCGGCTTTTTAAACCACGTATGGTTAGAACTGTCTATTCATGTCAGTTTCTATGTTGTCCTTGATTCTGACTAGTTGTTTGGACGTATTTGGTGGCGTTGATGTTTATGTCATGCTTTACGATTGTTGCTAACTAAAAAAAAAAGTAGTGGTTATGCGAACAAAAGTAGATGTGAAAAAAAAACTGTTAATAATTTTTCAATTTGTATTTGTCATTAAGGTGAATTATATAACAGACTTTTTTTTTAAAACCACAGATTTTGTTTCTTTTCCTTTTATTATAAATAACATTTCTGTTTTCCCAATTTATTTGAAATAAACTTAATAGTTGGATTCTAGTGGCTCTGTTTTTTTTTTTCTCGAGGAGTTGTCGGTGTTATATCAAAAAGAGAATACTATAGAATATATGGCAGAAGAAAACATTTCCTTTTCCCAAAGGATGATAAGTGCCTGTTCTGGCTCGCTTGTGACATCACTTGTGGTCACTCCATTCGATGTCATAAGAATAAGAATCCAACAACAAAGTATTCTACCGCAAGAACAGCCATGTTGTCAATTACATTTCCCAGAGCATAATTTCCCAAAGCAAAAGGTTCCTGTTGAAATGGCCCCAGAATTGTTTTGGATACATGATAAATATTGTCAATCTGCTAAGTCTTGCACCCGTATATATTCAACGTTTCAGGGGTTCAGTACAGTGGCGAAACATGAAGGAGTTCGAACTTTATGGAGAGGCTTATCTTTGACCTTATTGATGGCAGTTCCGTCAAATATCATTTATTTCACAGGTTATGAATATATCAGAGATCATTCCCCAATAAGCAACCATCCTTTGAATCCATTATTTTGTGGTTCTTTGGCTAGAACTTTGCTGGCAACCTTTGTAGCACCAGCCGAGTTGATCAAGACTAGATTGCAATCTATACCTACTGATCTGAAATCCGCATCGCATATATTATTCAATTTATTAAGAGATCTGAGTGCAGCTGTCAAGAAGGATGGTGTTAGAACTATGTTTAAAGGTTTGGGCATTACTTTGTGGAGAGATGTACCATTTTCTGGGATCTATTGGTCAAGTTATGAATATTTCAAAGCTTTTTTCGCTCGAACTTTGAAGACTGACTTTAATAACCCAACAAGAGGTGGAATTGATGATTGGAAAGTGTTTGCCACTTCGTTTTTATCAGGGTCTATATCAGGAACAATAGCAGCTTTTTTCACTAATCCATTCGATGTCGGCAAAACAAGAATACAAATTACAATGCAAGAAAACGAGAAAATTTCCCATCCAAATATGTTCAAATATTTATATAAGATTTACAAGAATGAAGGAATGGGGGCATTATATGCTGGATTTGGTCCTCGTGTAATGAAAATTGCCCCAGCGTGTGCTATCATGATATCTTCTTATGAAGTGGGGAAGAAGTTTTTCAAGAATGGAAATAACTCGAATTAAAAAATCAGCATAAGACAAACCATTATAAAAATTTGGGTACTATAGATTTTTAAAATGAGCATGTACATAATTATCATATTTTAATATATATATATAGAGATTTATATGCATATATAAATCAATTATAATTTGGCTAACTCCAATGGTCGCTGAATGGCATTGAGTTTTCTCGATTTGTAGTATATAGTGGTACTTCATTTCCAAGACTGTCGTCAGATGGATGTTGCAAGTTCACTGTAAAGTTTCGATTTGGTTGGGAGAACGTGCGTAACTGGGTCTGTTGGTGCACTTGTTGATGCTGTTGTTGATGATTATTGTCCCTTTGTGAAGGTTGTATGACTTTGGCTCCGTCCGTGTGTATGCACGGCGACATTTTCTTACATTCCGGACATGGTGACTGGGGTGTTGGCAAGTTGTAATTTTTCACTTTCAATTGTTGAACTCCGGAACCCACAATACCTCCATCAAGTAAATTGGGCAGTTGATATTTGGATTCTTTCCGTTTCAGCAACTTTGAGTATTTGTTGGGTGAGAATCGGACAAAATCGTTTTCTATGCTTCCAGCAACCATATCGTTTTCTACTGCAGTCATGTACTGGATAAAACTACTACTTGAATCTTCTGCTTTCCTAGCGGCAGCACTCATGGAATATGCATAATCAATTAAAGCATCTTTCAAATCATTGATGATTGACCGTATGTATTGCTGCTCCACAACCTGCAAATTACAATCAACTTCTTCTGCTTTTTCATTTAATAATATTGTGTTTGATGCATTTGGCCCAAACTTCGCTTTAGCCTCTTTTAATTGTTTCTCTAGTTTAAGTTTTGCCGTTATTAACCCTTTCTGCTTTTTCTCTCTTTCATTAACAAACGACAAACTTAGCTTAAGTCTTTCCATTTTCTCTTGTAATATAGTTTGATTATTTGTTTGTGTGTTTAATAAAGCGCTGAATTCTTTTACAAATGCCGAGCTCTCTAGGTTTGGTATAGATTGTCCCCAAACACCAAAGTCATTACACAATTCCATCTTTAAATTTTTGGATCTGGTTTCTATTTTCAACATTTTACTAAGTTTCAGATATAGTTTCTGTGAAGAAACACTAAATATATTAGTCGCTTTATCATCAAGTTGGCTATCGTGTTGCAGTCGTGAAGTTTCGGTTGAGCTGAAAACTGATCCAACTTTGTCTAGTACTTTTTGAAACGCGGTTGCAGGTCGACTCATCTTTTCAAAAGAGCCATTTGCTGGCATTTTCTATCAATTGATATTTCAAGCTACCCTTGTAATAACAGGGATGGTGTTCTTTTTTTCCTAAATTATGAATACTTTGCCGCCAGTTATAAAAAAAAATTGGCTGTAAATTTTGTAAAAAAAAAAATTGGTCTAAGAATGGATGAGATTTTATCAACCAACTCTCAGAAATCAAAACTACTACGCATTAAACCGGAAAAAGTGAATATATATGTATATATAATAGTGGCTGTTCAATTGGATATATATGTAGTATACATTTCCTTGTTTTCGATTCTTCTAATTGTCTTATTTCTTGGACACTTCCTCATCAAGATTCAAACCAGTAATATTGGCAATTGATTTTTTCAATGATTTAGTACCATTTTCGATACTCTTTTTCCCACTTTCAGTAGTCTCCTCGATTGAATGAACCAAACCCACAGCACTATTGTAAGCAGATTCTTGTTGAGCGGCTATTTGAGGGGCATTTTCTTTTTCTAATTTCCAAAAGAATCCAGCAGTGTTATTAAATGTTTGAGGCAAAAAATATTTGAAAGCAGTCAATCCAAAAACAGTTGGCAAGGTAATTTTTGCTACAACCCCACGAGTTCTTCCAGCTATCGTACCAGATAAAACAGCAACAAGAATATATAATGAATTTGGTAAAAGATCTTCTGATTTGCTATGTAATGAGCTCACGGTATCTGTTACCGATCTTTCGGTTTTATTATACTGATGATATTTTTGATCAGCCCAAGAATTTAAACTATCGACGGTTGATTCAGTGAATTTTCTAACTGATTTGAACAAGTTTTCTGTGCTTTGTGTAGAACGCACGGAAATGCCATCTATGATTCTATTAGATCCCAAAGTTTCTAATTCAGTAGCAGGTGCTGGAGTAACTGTTCCTGGAATTGGAACAACATTTTCATCGTCCTCGTAGAAACTACGTTTTCTGGTAGATTCATTGAATATCATTTGATTGGATGTGGGTATGGCTATGATCGCACCAGTTGTGACAATTGGAGTAAGTAAATGAAGTCCTTTAAACATGATTGCCTATGAGGTTTAAAAGTGTGGAAATGGGGATTAAGAATTGATGAAATTTGTTCTTCTATTGTTCAAGGTTCGGTTGACTTTTTTTTTTTGTCGTTGTTTCTCATTTGGTTGGTTGGTCTGGGTGGTCTTTGTCTTGTCTTTTTTTCTTTCTCTTTTTACTTTCTCACTATTTCTTATTTGCTGTAAAAGTTAAGTTCTTGGTTTTAAGACACAAAAGTGGAAACAGGAAGGAAGTGAAAAAAAAAAGATTATTGATTTCTAAACTTTTCCTCATCTCATACTATTTTAACAACCATAATACCTATACTATGTACAGACGTAGCCTAATACTAAGGCATTCAAATTTACCATCTCGATGTATAAACATTATTAGAAACTATAGTAATTCACAACCATCAGATAATAAGTACAAGGATTATGATTTTATAATAGAAGAAAATAGATCGCCACAAGATATCGTGAAGAATTATTTATCACCAGAACAAATTGAAGGGCACATTGAATCAGAAGGGGTATTACCACCACAGGAAATGTCTCCTTTTAGAAATCCTGATGGAACTTTTATCAAGGGGAAAAATTCTGCTGAGGCAAGATTAGATGATCGTACATTAGAAGGTAAAATAGACCATTCAATCACAGAATTACCCCATCGTATAGCCAAAACTATACAAAATAATATAATCAAATTATCTATCCCAGCAAGATTACGTACTCGAGTTGCCCACATATATCAAAATTTACAAAAAAATCAAATTCAACAAGCTCCATCAACACCTTTGGATTGTAATGCTCATATTGCCGCGTTATTCTTACAAGATTATAGTCATGCAAAGCAAGTATTATCGGAATTACAAAGACGAGTTGGCAAAGATAAATTTAAACCACAAAGGATTTTAGATATTGGATATGGTCCAGCTACTGGTATTGTAGCTTTAAATGAAATTATGGGGAATAAATGGGTGCCTGAAGAAAAAGAAGCATATATTGTTGGTAGAAAAAATAATGAAATGAAGAAAAGGGCAAAAATTATTTTATCAAGACAATTGAATGAAAATTATTCAGGTAAGGAAGTAAATCTTGATGAGAATGTTGTACAGAAAGATCAACGTCCAGTGCAAGAAGAGGAAGACTATGTTGAAGAAGAAGAGAATAGCTCAGAAGAAAATGATTATGTGGGTCATATTGATGTTAAAAGACTTCATATTCGTACAAAATTGAGAGACACTTTACCAGTAACTAAGAATTATGATTTGATTATCATTCATTCTTCATTGTTATCAAAAGAATTTAATTTTCCTAAAGATGTTGATGACAATATTCATATGGTGTTGCCATTATTGGCACCTGGTGGTCATTTAGTGTTGATCGAACGTGGTAACTCTGTAGGTTTTGAAACTATTGCCCGTGCTAGACAGATTATGATTAGACCAGAATCTTATCCACAAGAGTTGGGTAAAATTCCTCGACCATATATTAAAGGTTCTAAAGGTAAACCACAGAAAATGAAAAAAGAAGATCAGTTTATTACTCAAGAAGATGTTGAATTTGAAAAAGAGTTATTAGCTAAATTAGATTATCAAGAGGCATTGGAGAAAGCTCGTGAATTGGGTGAAGATTTCGAGAAGGAATTGAATGAAAAATTTGGTGCTGTATCTGAAGAAGAATTGAAATTTGAAAACGAAGATTCTGAAGAGCTTGAAGTGTTTGATGTTAATACTCCACGTGAAGATATGTATGATAAAGTGGATTATCATTTATCAGTGATTGCACCATGTCCACACCATCGTAAATGCCCATTACAACTTGGAGACCCTAAATATTACAAGATTCCTGATCATAGACATCGATTGAATTTTTGTTTATTTTCCAAAATTGTTGCTCGACCACCATATGTTATAGAATTGAAAAAGGGGAAAAAATTAGCTATTCGTTGGGATAAATCAGCTGAAGATGGAATTGGCTCCATTTCCAGAAACGCTGTAAAACGTTTAGCTGGAAGTGGTAGACCTGGGGGGCGTGATACTGAAGTGGGGTCGTATTCTTATTTGATTGTTGAAAGAAGTGCCAATGATTTGGAAACGATTAAAAAAATTGAAGATCTCAGATCATATAGTGATAATGTAATTGATGAAAATGATATCACTAATTGGCCACGTATAATTGCCACACCAAACAAATTGAAAAGAAATGTTAAATTGACTGTTTGTTCAACTGAAGGTAACGTTGAAACTTGGCAAGTACCAAAATCATTGGGGAAACAAACCTATCATGACGCTAGAAAAAGTCAATTGGGAGATTCTTGGGCATTAGGTAGGAAAGCCAGAACTATTAAAAATCAAATTCCAGAAGCTGTGAAAGATAAATTGGATGTATTATACAAAACTTCTAAAAAGACATTTAAAAAGGAACAACAAAGAAAACGTTGGAAGAAAAAAGTTGGTACTAGTGCTGAAGAGTTTGAAGATGGGTTTTTCGCTACTGAAGTTATGGCATCTCAATTGGAACTGTCTAAGAAATATAAACAACAAGCTAGACAAGCACAATTCGAAGAGGATCCAAGTAAATTTGATGGTAATTAGTTAAATATGATATAGTATTTGTAAATAGATATAGCTCAACTTGATGTAAATATAATAAAGGGGGTATAAAGGGATTTTGAAATTGCAATTATAAATCAATCTGTAATATTGCTTATTGTCCCTACTTAATGCTACTTATAAAAATTAAAAAAAAAATTATGCTAAAAACTACCTTACCTTAAAACCGTTTCGAAAATTTAATGCCAATAGCGATGGCATTTTCGAAACTATGCCATCATCGATATATGTACAAGGATTTTCTTCCTGTGAACTGAAAAGAATCCCTCAATCACAAGTACTGGATTCATCTAACTTTGCTACCTGTATATGACCCATGCTACTTTATAATGATAATCCACATATCTAGACAAGAATTATGAATCCATCATAGTACGTTCTATTTTCTCAATACTTGATTGATTATATTGTACTCAAGAAATGAATCCGTCACTCTCCCCCCATTGAATACATGTCAAATAAATTTATTTTCATTTTGTCTCTACTTTCTTCTAAATGAAGAACCATCAACCAATTTAGCCTTACCACCAGTAGGACTAGATAATAAAGTAGAACATTTATCACAAGTGATTGCTGTTTGAGCATGACTGAAAATAGTTTTTATATTGAAACAACTTGGACATTTAATATCGAGGAAAAATGAATTTGGTTCTTGAACCAATTTTTTTAATTTATTCTTTTCATTTTCAGTAATTGGATTTGGATGTAATAAATCTTGAACTAAAACCATGTTGAAATGTAATATAAATGTAAGTAAATCAAAATTAAAAGATAGATAGAAAGAAAGAAAGGTAAAAAAAAATTTGCGTTGATGGTGGAGGGAAAGGAGATATCTAATTTATATATTGGGATTGACTAAATTGTGTGGCAACTTTTTTGAAAAATATGAGAAATTCTTTTTGATAACAGTACCGAAAAAAGAAACAAAAATAACAATTACTATCGGAGTCACGTGAATCGGTCTTGTTTCTTTTTTTTTTATTGTGGAGGAGTCACAAGAGAACAAATAAGAACGAAGAAGAACCAGTTAGAATGATTAAGAAGAGTCTAGAAATAACTTTTCTGGTAATTCAATCTGCTCAACGTATTAGCCATTCAGTGATGTGATATGGTGAAAATTAATCTTGTGGATAAAAAGAAATGGAAAGGAACTCGGGGGTACAAGTCCATTCAAGTTCCAAGGGTTTTTTAAAAGTTTCGAATTTTTAGCACAATATATAGAAAGTAATGTTGATTATGTAATTTTCACTTTATAACATCTCAATACAAGACACTTTGTGGTTGGCGATCTGTGAATGTTAAATCATGAATAATACAACACTCATTCTTGTAGAATTTCTTTTCCTTGTAATTCAAGGGATGTTATTTTTTTCCTCTTTTTTTTGACTGCAAAATTAAGTAAAATTAGATAAATAATTATGATAAAGTAAAAGAAACTACAGGTATTGTTTTAATTCAATTAAAAAAGGGTTTGAAAAAAAAAAATGAAATAAAATAATATAAAAGTTCTTGAACGGGGTTAATGATTAGGGAATAGTGGATAAAGTTTTAAAATATCCTTGAGAGATCCAACTAAGGAGTATACTGTATTGATAATGGTATCTGTAATAGAGGGGTAATTTACAGGGCAATTTATTACTTTCAAATCAATGCATTTACTGTGTTAAAAGGTAATTACAATTTGTTTTTTGGGGAAGGGGATATTTTGACAACTGACGTTAGCTTTTAGTCCCAAAACACAAAGTAAACCCTAAGAAGTTAAATAATATAAAGCCAGAGTTGATTATCAAATCGATTAATGCAACAAACAGTTTTGTTTTATTAAAAGAGATATCTCACACCAATAGACAATAATTACGAGTGTCGTAGTTCTCGAGACAGATTAACAAACCGGTTGGGAGATAGAGGAAATTCATTTTGTGGTGGTTCTACGTTGGATGATGTTGATGTTGTAAAGTAAAGTGTAGATGATTGGGATTTGAATATTCTTGGTGAGTCTGTCGATATGAAGCAAACCATGCATTGTTTATTATAGATTTAGCTTAGTTTGGAAATTCTATCTTTCGAGTATTGTCATCGCAAACCTTATTGCATAATGAGATGAAGCTACTACAATCGAAAGAAGAAAAAAAAATATTTCCGTGACGATCTAGGTGTAATATCATAACCATAATAAATTCGACACCAATCTTTAGAAGAGTTGAGCATCATGACGCTTAGTCAGTTGTACATCAAAATTCATAACTAAATTTTAGACGTAAATTTTAAAAATAGAGAGAAAAAAAATTATTCCAACCACGGTCCTGTGGTAATTCTAATAATGGGAAAAGTAAAAGCTAAACATTGAGATGTACTAGTGTCTAAAACCACAAATTATTCAGCTACACTTATTAAGTTTGGATTGTGTTTATTGTTCAAACTCACGACCTAGAAGTGAAATCTTTAGTTTGTCAAGGTGATAGTAATAAATAGATTGTTTTTCTTTTTTTCTTTTTGCTCTGCTTTGTTTTGGTCAGTTTTTCATTTGTCGAATGAATATAAGTGTTGTTTTTTTAAGTTGTATTGCATCTATGAAGTGGTGTGATTGTGGGTATGATGAAGACAAATACTTTAAATGGAAACTATATTGGAAACAAAGATGATGTTTCTTTGTTTGTTATGGGATTTGCTTTCTTTCGGCCCCATGGCTTATGGTAACGCCTTAACAAAAACATTAGATAAATCTGAGATAACGCGTACACAAAATCAAAGTAGAAAAAAAAAATTATATTTTTTTAAAGTTAAGAAAAAAATTTAGTTAGTTAGACATTTGTGTTTGTATGTGAATGTGTGTATAGTCTGTGTGTTTAATATTACCAAATAAGTTAAGTATGCAAGTAGATGCAAGTTACTGAGACACCTACACACACACTTTACTAAAGAGATTCTAAATCTTTAAATCTGATGAAACTAATTTTCTTCAATCAGTTTGTCTTTTTTTTTTTTACCTTAATTAGATATTATTAATCAGATTGTGGGTAAATTTCTTGTAGGTTTATCTCCATATTCACAACTATCTGAAGCAATCAAATATAGAATAAATTAGAGGGGAGAGGGGGGAGGGGGGATGGGAGATAGCGATAAGAGGAGTGTGGGAATATAACTTTTCTTTTATTTTTAAACTTTACCAATACTAGTAGTATAACATTAGTGACATCTCAACATTAAAATATTAATAAGGATAAAAATCAAATTTTTAGTGTGGAAAATTAATTTAACTAAAGATATAAACACTAACCATCATCCCTTGAATCTTTATTGTTTTTATATTTTTGTCTTTATTAATGTATGTATTGTATACTTTTGGTTTATTTTCGTATTATATTTATTTTTTCACTAGTTATTAATCTCTGATCTTTT